>Ga0123353_10001131_pt1 | contig 32464 bp, 25 predicted proteins | sample TergutLab28metaG_3_FD_92763 | JGI IMG/M metagenome (GOLD analysis project Ga0123353, IMG submission 92763) | Labiotermes labralis P3 segment gut microbial communities from Petit-Saut dam, French Guiana - Lab288 P3 | ecosystem: Host-associated > Arthropoda: Insects > Digestive system > Gut ... | reverse complement strand
ACGGTGCTTCAGTCCCGTGATATAACGCAAACACGCAAACGCACAATAAAACGTCAACCCAAACCGCATAAGAAGCAACAACAGCCACATCGTCACAAGTACCCAATCAAGCCGACCGCTTCCGGTAAGGTACGACGAATAAACGGTCAAATTGGTCACGGCAAGGTTTTTCGTCGGTGCAAGCGGCCCGAACAGTGAGTAAAACATGAAGATAAAAAACACAAAAAACAAACCAAGTATCACCGCGGTACTCATAAACTTTGTCCGGAAGTGTTTTGTGACCTTGATATCCCCGCAAAACATTAAAAGGAAAAAGGCACTTTCAAAATATATAAGGTTCAAATACGTGGCACGCGCGAATGGGGCACCGCCTTGTTCAAATATGGGAAGAACTTCACTTGGATTAATGCGTGTTACGGCAGGGAACACCGACAACGCAATCCCCAATATTATAAAGACAAAAAATATCTCGCCGCTTCGGAATATTGCCCGCACGGGCATAAAGCAAAAAAACACCCCAAGTATAAGCATCGGAATACAAAACAAATGTACGGGAACTTTTTCAAACAAATTGTCATTAAGTAAATGGAATGCCTGGTTAATCAAAATAAAAAGCTGTAACGCAAATACAAACAACATAACGGCGATTACCCCTTTGGCAAGGGGCGTGCGCAACCACGTCGTGCGTGGGGTGCCCGCAGGGCGGGGGTTTTCCCCACGCAACCGCGAGTAAATATCGGTGTCTTGATTCCGCGTAATAACCGTCAACGCCATAAAAAGTACAACAAGTTCAATCGCAATACCAAGCGCGGCCGCAACCCATGCGTCTTTCATGGCGGTTTTGGCAAGAAGGGAAGGCAGCATCAAAAACTTTATCGAAAATGACCAGATAAAGTAATATATAAGAAGCTGCCGTGTCGAAATCTTTTTCGTTGTCATTTGGCCCTCCGTCGGTTCGGGGTGGGGAATGACTTTGGCCGCGTTTTCATGGCAGGGACTTCTTTTTTAGTAATACCGTCCTTTAAATCTCCGGGAACAAGCGGCGCATACGGTGCCATAAGGGGCGCGCCGTAACTGTCAAGGCTGTTCATATAAACGCAAAGCAAAATCGCACCGATAACAAGTCCGTAAAGCCCCAAAATACCCCCAACCAAAACGAAAAAGAAACGCAGCAAAGAAATCTGGGGCGACAAATTGGGAATGATGTACATCATAATCCCCGACAAAGCGGCGACCAATACCGCGGGACTTGATATAAGGCCTGCCTTTACGGCGGTATCACCAAGCACCAACGCCCCCACAAGACTTGTCGCCATGCCAAGGTGTTTGGGCATACGAAGCGACGCCTCGTACAATATCTCGAACAGCACAAGAACAAACAAAATCTCGAGCATCGGCGAAAACGGGGTGCTGCCCACCGAATTGGTAAGGGTCACCAGTGTATTAAGCGGCACGATGTTGTAATGGTACAGTTGCATGGCAATGTAAAAGCCCGGCAAAACAATTGAAAGTGCCGCGCCCGCGATACGAATGAACCGGCGCAATGACACTCCCGCCGCGTTGGTGTAATAATCGTCGCTGTTTTGAATATCCTCGAACAAAATGTACGGAACGGTTAACACTATGGGGCTTCCGTCCACGAAAATCGCGATACGCCCTTCAAGCAGCTTTGCCGCGGTGATATCGGGCTTTTCGTCGCCGCCGACCTGGCGGAACAGGTACGACTTTTTGTCTTGTAAAAACTGCAATATATAGTAACTGTCAATCACGCCGTCAATATCAATCGCCGTAATGCGCTCGACAACTTTACTTACAATCTTTTTGTCCGCAATACCGTCAAGGTACGCCACCTTTACTTTGGTTTTTGTGTGACGCCCGACCTCCATTTCTTGTATCATGAACTTGTCGGATTTAATGCGTTTTGTTACTAATTGGACATTGGTGTCAAGGTGCTCGATATATCCTTCGCGCGGCCCCTTGACCACGCTTTGGGTTGGAGGTTCCGCGATACTGCGCTTAGGAAGTTCCTTTTTGGCGTTAATGTTTTCATTGTCAATGTACCGCGTGTAACTTTTGGATTGCTTTTTGTCCACGAAAGTAGTATTCTGCACACGAGGTGAAAAAATGCACTGGTCAGAAAAAATTGCCCAAGATGTCATCGCCAAACGCCCAAACGAGGCGTTATACGTCGTCGCAAGCGGCATAACCCCGTCAGGAAGCGTCCACATCGGCAACTTTCGCGAGTTCATCACAACATACATGGTGGGTCTTGCCATTCAAAAGGCAGGCAAGCGCGTCCGCATGATTTTTTCGTGGGACGATTTCGACCGCTTTCGCAAAGTCCCGCTTATCGTGGCAAACCGCGGATACGAACAACACATCGGCAAGCCGGTGACGGCCGTCCCGGACGCTTTTGGCAGTTCATCATCATACGCACAACACTTTGAACGTGAATTCGAAGACGGCCTTGAAAAAATGGGACTTAACGAAATCCCTGTCGAGTTCCGTTACCAATCCCGCGAATATAAAAGCGGCCGGTATAACGAAAAAATCATTCATGCCCTTAAAAAACGCAAGGAAATCTATGACATCATTACTTCCTTTAAAACCCAAGGTGGCGAGGAAGGGCAACGCGAAACTTATTACCCCGTAAGTGTGTACTGCAACACATGCGGAAAGGACTTTACAACCGTCACATCATTTAACGAAAAAAACAATCAACTTGAATACACCTGCAAATGCGGCGACACGCACAAAATTGACGTTCAAAAAGCGGACAACATTAAACTTGTCTGGAAAGTGGACTGGCCGATGCGTTGGCAGGCGGAAGGCGTGGTCTTTGAACCCGGCGGCCCCGACCACATGACAGAAGGCGGAAGTTACGACGTGTCAAGCGTCATTGCGCGTCAAATCTTTGGATACCAACCGCCCGAATCGCTGGAGTTTGGTTTCGTAGGTATCAAGGGCGCTGGCGTAAAGATGTCAAGCAGCAAAGGCGCAAGCGTAACCCCCGCGCAACTTCTTAACATTTACGAGCCCGAAATAATCCGTTGGCTGTTTGCAAAGTACACCCCGCGCGATTTTTTCGAATTCGGCTTTGACGACACAATCGTGCGCCACTATCAAGAATACGACAGGCAGCATGATGCAGCACCCAGTCATTTATCGTTCAGTACCCTTGCCACCGTTGCGCCCCTTGCCGGGTTTAACCGTGCAGTTGTTAAAAAAATGGTGGGGCACGATGGCGGGGCGCGCTTTGACAAGGTCAAATACTGGCTTGAAAACTATGCCCCTGAAAAGATTTATAAACTGCGCGACACATTCAACGCGGATTTCTTTGCGACGATGACGGCAACGGAAAAGCAAACCCTTGAAAAATTGCACGAGTTTCTAAGCCGTGTCATTGCGGGTTGTCGGCAAGCAGCCGACTGTGAAGCGAAGCAACCCCCCGGCGAACAAGACATTCAACAATTCCTGTACTCCATAATCAACGACCCGCTCGCCGACAAAAAGATAAACATAGCCGCCCAGCAACGCTATTTCAAAATCTTTTACAATATGCTTTTCGGGCGCGACGACGGCCCGCGCCTGTATTTGTATCTTGCGGTCGCCCCGCGGGACGAAGTGTTGAAACTGCTTAACTGTTGATTTTTGCGCGCAAATGGTGTATACTATATGTGTCTTAATTGACACCGTACGGGGGCGAAATGGCTTCGACGACAAGCGGACGGTGTATCGGGCATACCGCCACGTGGGCGTAAAACACAACAATTTAGACGGAAACAATAACGTCGCTCCCGCTGCTGCTGCCTAAACCACAGTAAAGCACGCGGACCCGCAAGAGAGTTTCGCACTTTATTAGTATCTCGCGGGAAATAAAAGTGCAAATGAACGTTTCGCGGTTGGTCGGGCGTTCATAACTTAACCGACCCCGCCATTGTATACGTGTTCTTTGAGTATAGATTGGTGTGTAAAATAAACAAGGGACTATGTATGTAGAACGATGCACAATAAACTTGTGGGACGTGGGTTCGACTCCCACCGCTTCCGCCAAGACAATGCTAGAAAAGTCTTAATCCGATTATGAAATGGAGAACGAAATGAATAATTTTGACGAAATCCAAAAAGCATGGGATGATGTATATACTGAACACGGGCAAGATGTTCCGTGGGCGACAAAGGCAAATTGTGATTGTGCCGTGCCTCTGATTGTTGATTATGTAAAGCGCAATAAACTAACACCGCAATCGCTTTTAGATTATGGCACAGGCACAGGACATATGGCAATTGCCATTAAAGAGCAATTAGGTATTCCAAGGATTATTGCCGCAGATATAACCGATAAAGGCGTTGATAAAAAACTATTGAAAAGACTGAGTATTGATTTTGTACGAGCAAATCAACCAAAAGATGTCGGTGGAAAGCATGACTTGATTCTATGTTGGGGTGTTTTTCATCATGTCGGACCAGAACTAAGCCAAGAGTTTTTGACACAATTTGCCGATATGCTAAATGATAACGGCACATTATTGGCGGCTTCATTTAGTCCAAATGATAAATACCTTGCAGGACAAGAAAAAAAGCGTTCCGCTTATTCAGGCCTACAATCGTATGTTGTAAGCAATTTTGAAGACGAGCAAGTCCTTAAAAGAATTGGACTCAAAGCAGTAGAAAAAGGCGATACCGTTTTATTACTAAATCAAAAACACCAAGCAATTCAAACAGTACCTGACCGCTTAATTCGTTATTGTTTATTAAGCCCAACGCGAGTAAGAGAAATTGATGCTAAAAACTAACTTTGCGGCTAGTTTTGATTTTAGAATAATCAAAAACAGACGTTTAGGGGCATAAGCCCACAGACCGCCTTTGGGCGGTTTTTCTTGACTTTCAGGCATAACTATGGTATTATTTTTCAATAATGAACGATGAACAATTTAATGTAGAAGATTACTTTCCCGGCGCGCTTGGTGGTAGCTTGCCAGAGAATATCATGCCGCCCGAAAAAGTCGAACTGATTGAAAAGTTTTTGGACTCTTGCAAGCAACATCATGTGATGCACATTGTAGATTTTTTATCCGATTCGAAAAACTGGCCCGAGCATACCTATAAAGCAGAAAACGGCAAATACAGTACCGCATACAAGCATTTTATAGAAAGAATCGTTGCATTTAACAAAGAACATAACTCGAAAATTCAAACATATGAAATTATGCGTGTTCTTGGTGGCAATTTCAATCTCCGAAATCATCCCGCGTCCAAGGTACATGAAGTGAAGCTTAGAGAGTTCCAACTAGCCAATAATGGCGAATGGAAAGGGCTAGCAAACCATCCGCTATACGCTAACCTTAAGAATCGGGCGCGCAGGCTTAAGAATAGTCCCGGAATCCACCCCGATTATAATGGGCAATCAGTTTCTGACTATATTAATGCTTTAACACCGGACCTTGAAACGCGTGAAGGCAGAGACGAAATATGTGACGCCTTTGTCAAAAACGTGCTGGGCAAGTATGCCGATAGACATGGCATAATGAGAAACATTCCTCAAGAAGTAAATGACAGCATCGCGGCTTTTGCCAAAGCAAGAAAAATGAAAGTATCAGAGTTCCTTAAAGAGCATACACCCTACGTCAAAGATAATGCGTGGATAGTTACCGATTCCCAGGGTGACTATATAGCCGATGTCGCAAATCAACTCCATGAAGAATACGGACAATATGGCATTTTTGATATTGCAGGGATTACCACTGAAAACCATCCGCTTTACCAACGCCTTCATCATATTGCCTCTCATGTCGCAGACCCGGAAATCAAAAACATTGGTGACGTCTTGAAAAAGTATTTCTCGAAATACCATATGTCTACAAAGCGTGATACACATCCGCGAAAGGAGAATCTTACCGAGGAGTTTATTCGAGAAGAAATTGCAAGAGACATCGCGCACAACAAAAAGGCCACAGAAAAGAGTCTCAGAAAGGTCCGCCGATTTGCAAGACAAAATGGACGGACGTATGACGAAATGTTTGAACACTTTGATTTAGATAACTGCGGAACCAAAGAAGTGAAAACACTCACGCGCATTTACGGAAAAGAGTAACAGCAAGGAAAAAATTAACGTGTTGCTTGCGGGGCATTATTTCACCGAAACTTTTGGCGTCCGTGCGCTTGGCGAAAAGATACAAAAAGACTTGAATATCGATTGTGTGTTTATAGATAACCCCACAGGATTTTAGGAGAAAGACATGAGAACAATACAAACATCCAACTTTTGGCAAAAAATGAAACTATGCGCGTATACCGCTATTCCGCAAATGATGAAATACAACGGCATAATGGGTGCGATGCGTGCGGTACATATGCTTAAGGTTGGCGAGAACGCCCGTCTTATCGCAGAGGCAACCGCGGGACACCCCGACGCACTTGACCCCGACAAGGCCGAGGCACTTGCCCTGTGGCACGACGCAGGGCGGTATAGCCCGGACACATTGAACGCACGCTCGCACGAGGTTGTCGGGTTTGAAACATTCAACAAATTGGGTATTCCCGAAATCGCACACAGTTGCCTGACACACGCGTTTCCAGACGCCGAATCGGCAGGCAACGATGGCTCGTTCAATATTTCATTTTTCAAAAATGAACAGGACAGGGCAACGGTGGTGGCATTTCTTGAAAAGCACAAAATGACCGATTATGACAACCTGTGCCAGTTCGTGGATATGATAAGCAACCACGAACAAAACAGGAAAATCATGGACTCGTGCAAAGGGTTCCAAGAAACTTACGGATACTCTCAAGACCGCCAAGATAAATTCCAAAAGGTCGACGACGTCCGTACCGCTTTCGAGGAAAAATTCGGAACAAAGACTTACGACATCATCGACATGAGTCCCACAGTAACCCAAGAGGAATCTGACCAAACAAAACAGATAATCAAAAAAGCGGACGCAGACGCAAAAAACGCAGGAGTGATGGCAGCACGAGAGCCAAGTTTTAACTTTGAAAACATTCGGGAACTTATTGAATCCGCCATTAAAACGCCATTAAGCGAATTGCAAGACCAAACGCAAACACTTCCCGAAATTCTGAAAAACCTTTGGGCGATAATTGCGCCATTTATGACCAATAAAAAACTTGACACCATCGCCATGAAAGGAATAAACAAAGTAACAACAATTAACGCCGGTGGTTAACCTTCTTTCTTTTTCTTTTTTTCTGCCTTCAGGGCGGCCTTAACCGCGTCCTTGGATACGCCGCCGACATCTTTGCCGGCTCGGATATCTTCTAACAGGCTTGCCTGATTGAAATTCTTTCGCGCGAATTTTTCTTCCAACAGCCATTTCCGGATGAAACGCTTTTTCCTTTGCAGGTTAAGGAAATACCAAAGGAACGCAATCAACAGGGCAGGGATAATCACACTTGGAATAATTATCATCAACAGGAACCGGACAGTATAACCAAACTCTGCCAAACTGTTTAACTTGAATCCGTTATCCTTAATCCATGCGGCATTTTCGGGCGTAAGTATAATGAATAAACGATTTCCCACAAGTTCAAACGAATCCGGATTGTCGCGGATAAGCTCATCAATTTTCACCCCGTTGATGCTCCACTTTTTAAGGGTGTTACCGTACTTGGCGGTTGTGATTAACTCGATAGTACTGCCTATTTTAAGTTCATCATCTTTGTCAATCGAAGATGTTCCGCGGCCTTTGTTTTCAAGTTTCTCGGTAATGTCTATTATATTTTTGTTAAATCGCAGGTCAATGGCACTTGATGTTTCAATTGTAAAAGCAAGCATTGTGCCTTCACTTTCCTCTACAAGGATTCCGGCAAACATATACTCGGCAAAACTGAAGAAGGTTTTTGCCTCTGCCACAAGAACAAGCCGTGTTCCAAAGGCAAACTCCATAACCATTGCCTTGTTGGTATGCTCTCGCGAATCATAAAGCAACTTTCCGTCAACGGTGTCATCAAACAATTGGAATTCACCCATACCCGCAAAACTGCGCGGCACAGAAACACTAAGTTTCGCACGGCTTTCATACTTTGCAATGATTACAAAATTTTCGCTGCTGTTAAGGTTATTAAGTATAACTGTGGTAGTAATCAAGTAATCATCGGGCAGCGGTATCTGCTGGTCAAGAATAGGGCAGTGCACAAAGAACCCTTTGAACTCGTAACTTGAAATGGTAATCTGGTGCGCCTTGTTGATTGTGCTGCCTATAATAACCTGTCCGGGCGAATAATACTGCTCGTTAATTGTTGCACCAAAGCCGGCCTGGGTTGTGATACTTCTGCCGCTTGATGCGTCGCGTGCCTCGAATGCAAGGGCAAAACCTCTTTGAACAAACGTTACGACTATTTCACTGTTTCCGTATACCTCAAATGTTGCGGTATTTACGCTTTCGCGTACAAGCGCTTTTGCGTCACCGGAAACCACGATAAAGTTCCCAATCTCGTAAAAGAATGCCGAAGTTGCACGGATTTGAATGACACTTCCTTCCGCAATGGGGTCGGTACCGTTAAGGCCTCCGTCATAATCGGTGGCATCGTTAATGGTGGTGTCAATAACGGTAATATCAAGCGACCCAAAGCCGGTGTCATCATTTGCGTCTGACTGGGCGGAAATTATGACACTGAATAATCGGGTATACTCGGCAATTATTTGTACTTTGCCGATGTTCGGGATATTTTTATCTTCGATAAGATACCGTTGCAACCACTCGTTATCCACCGGAAAGGTTTTTTCGGCTACGGTATCGCCAAGTGTAAAATACTCGTACTCGCCGCGTAATACGTCCCAAATCTTCCACGCAACAAAACGAAGACCATCTTCCGCTTCTGTTTTTCCGGCAATGGCGTATATGCTTGTACTTTCACCTATTACAAAACGTTCATTTTCTGTGACCGTCACAATGCCGTCCAACAGTTCATTATCGTCGTCTTCCTTGCCCTTAAGCGCGGGCTTTATTTCAAAATCATATTTAACTTTGTCAAAGTTTACCTTGATGGTAAACCCGCTTCGCATCCCGTTATCATCATACACAAGGCTGTAAAGGTTGGTACCCGGACAAGTGAATGCCCAAATATTGCTCTCGGGTTTGGAAAAACTCGAGGCGGCAATTGTTTCCTGTAAAACATTGGCAGAGTTATATATTTCAATGTTTGAAAAAATAAAGTGCTTGTTTGCGTTAACAGTAAGCGCTGTTATACGCCCTTCAACGGGCAGCGTTGCCTGGGTTCTGAGGTTGGCAGTCTGCATAGCAGCCGCAGACAAGTGAATATTCAATTGTCCCGCGTCTGAACTTTCCGAATCAATATTGACAACACAAGCGGTGGAACCGTCGGTTCGGCGTATTGTAATTTTACCCTCTGCGCCCCCGCTTTCCGGGATATAATCATAGTCCACATAGTTGTTGAAAAACGTTTTTGCCTGCTCGCCCCGTATAAGGGAATAGAATGGGAACGAATCGGCTCCAATGCCGCCCCCGATACTTACCCAGTCCGAAAAACTTGCGTTCTCGGGTTTCACCCCTGCACGAAGAACCATCCAAAACGTCGAAGTTGTAAAAGGAACATCGCTGTTTAGTGTAAGATTTTGCGCATCGTCAATCACGAATTGAGGAGGGGTAATTGCGTTTCCGTCGTTATTGTTTTGCAATTCGCCGCCCGCAACAAAACTAATATCTATAAGAAGTTTTTGCCACCGGGCGTTATAGACTTCATTCGGAACAAGCGTTACCTGTTCACCCGGACTGTATTGCGTGAAAGGAGCTTTGGCAAGTTCCCACCCAACAAACTTCCAGCCAATTCGCTCGCCGATGACCTCTTTGACCTCATCATACAGCGGTAGGTTAATTTTATTTGGGGTTTCCAACCGGTGCTCCAGCACGTTGGCATAGTATGTTTCCCCGGACCCGCCGTTTGGTCTGAAAACCGTGGTCTTGTGCGGGATAAGAGAAATAAGCTGGGCGGTTTTTGCCGACGCAGGGTTTCCATGGTCGCTTGGGTAAAGGATATATTTGTTGCCAAGTCCCTTAGCGGCAAGCTGCGAATTCATAAGGGTAACAAATTCCTGTGTATGCATTAAAAATGAATGTCTTGAAATTGGCCCGTTTACATCGGCATTGACTGCCGCTGTGTTTGTCCTGGTTCTGAACGCGTGCAGGTTCGTCATGTCAATGGTCGCTGTATAATTTTGATTGAACCAGTTGTTTACCGCAGAAACCCCGCCCCCGCCGATTGTACCAATCCCCGCCCGAACTGTGGCAGAAGTATTGCTTAAAGGGCCATCATTATAACAATCCATAACGGCGGTAACACCTGCCGAGCCATTGGATTGCCCGAATACGCCTGCGTGCCCGTCGATGCTGCCTCTGTTGTAACACCATTCAATGGTGGTCGATGTATCGTCCTCGGAACATCCGACAATCCCGCCTACACCGTTGCCGCCGGTACCGCCACTTAATGATGAACAGGTAATATTTCCATAGTTTGCACATTCCGCAACAATCGCCACGCCATAGGCATGAACACGGCCAAGTATTCCTCCGATATGACCCGTACTGCCGATTATGTTGGCACGGTTTATACAATACTCAATTTTTACGGTGTCACGGCTTGCAACGTTTCCCACAATTCCACCGGTACCGCCGCTTGCGCCGCTTGACCGGATTTCTCCGCTGTGCACAAAAACTCTGCTGAATATTGCGCCGCTTCCTTGTGCTGTACCGGCAACCGCACCGACATTAGAAACACCCGCACGAACTCGTACGTTTTCAAAATTAACGTTTTTCACTGTTCCGGAAACGTTGTTAAAGAATCCTCGGTGGTTGTTGCTATTGGTGTCGGCGTCATTTGTTCGCATGTTTTTTATCGTATAATTGTTTCCGTCGAACACACTGCCTGCCGCAAGATGTAAATCGGTTGACCCAACTCTCGGAGACCAATTAATGAGAGTAGACCCGGGACTTGTCAAATCGAACAAGTCTATATTGTCTCCCAATACAAAGTGTGTGCCTTGTGTTCCCGCATGCGGCTTACCTACGCCGGTTCCTTCTCCCTTAAGGCGGTCACGCAATGTTGCGGCGGATTTAATAACAATTGGGTCGGATGCCGTACCCGCACCGGAACCGTCCGCCGCCGCAGAGTAATCCACCTGGTACCATACCGATGCGGCCTGTGTATCTTTTTTGTTTCCGGTTGAAATAAACAGCGTACACACACCAACAGCAAGCATCATCATCGTCACAGCAGAGCAAAGGAATATTTTTGTTAAACGCATTTTTTTCATTTGTTCACCCTCCCTTTACCCATTGTCCTTAAGGCTTTTCAGGTAATCTCCCATACCCAATTTCGCCATACCGACCCTTTGCCGCTCTTTGGCCTGGGCGTATGCCACTTTTTGCCTTGCATTCGCACGCACCATGAACACAAACCCCACAAGTAACCCAACCGCCACAACGACAATCACCACGGCGGCAATAATAATAATGGGATTAAGTTCCACAACAACATCGCTGTTCAATTTGAAACTATTCTCGCTTAACCATTCAAACATAGCGGGGTTTACGGTAAAAGATACCGAGTCCCCGGACACCCTTGCCCCGGGAATATTTTTTACGGGTGTGCCGTTAATTTCCCATTTTGAAAGTTTGTATCCAAGGTCCGCACTGAAAGTAATAACGACATTATCGCCGATTCCGATATCCGTCCGGTTGACTTTGATTTTTCCCTTTGGAGACGAAAATTTGTTGGTAACGGAAACGTTCTGGCGCTGTGCCTCGTATGCGATAGAGATAATGCGGGAACTGTCCACAGTTATCGTGGCAACAAGTTCCCCGTAATCAATGTCATCATTCCCACCAAGTCCGCCCACGTCAACAAGTTTAAAAAACGCGTCAGGCAAAAGTACAAGTTCAAGCACCGTACCAATTACAAAAGAATTATTACCAATCGCTTTGCCTCCGTCTTCTTCGTTAAGTATTTCCCACTCGAAATCTCCGCCGCGCTCGTCCACAACTTCGATTTTTACGGTAAAGACTTTTGCAAACCGAGCTTCAATCGCCAAATTGATTTTTTGATGCAAATGCCTTCCGATAAAGCCATAGTTAAGTTCAATCATAATCTCTTCCGCATTACCGATTCTCTCGGCTTCTGTTCCCGACACAATAAACCAGCCAAGGAACATCCATTCCGTTTCGAACTCTGGAATACTTTCCGTTATCCCGACAATGGACATGCGTATTTCGTCTTCCGCATTAAGTCCTTCACCGTTCCATGTTTTCCAAGCGGCGCCGTTTTTTATCGCAACGCCAAGCATCCCGGCGAATTGTGCATTTCCGCCGGTATCCCATGCCGAGATGCTGAAATTATATTCGCGTTTGATAAACTCGACGTAAATTTCGGTGTCTTCGCAAAGTTCAAGCAAGGCAGGGAACTCGGAGATATCAAAATCACTGCTTTCACCGCCGTACTTGGTGCTGGTGTCTCCAACGGTAACGGTAATACTGTGAACTCGGGAATCCTCGTGCGCGTGTATGTCTATTGTTACGCGGCTGCCGATATCAAAGTATCCAAAGTCATTAAGCTCGTGACGTGTTCCGCTTAGGTCTGTTGCCATAATGGTTTCACAGCCAAGTTCGTGGTCATTCGACCCGTATGAAAGCAACACCCGTTCATAGTAAAGTGCAACGATTACGATTTCCCATGTTTCGGGGTCATCCGGGTCGACCCGGTCGATATAATTATCAAAAAAGTCTGCGGTAATGTTGCTTATGTTGATATTCCCGTGAATCGCATGGAACAGGTCGTACCTTTCGGTTTTTTGATTATAAAGCATATAGTTCCGCACCGAACTGTTAACAAGCCTATAGTTAGGAACATTGACAAGAGTAATCCCGCTGAAAGAATTATATCCCACCTGAAGGCTTACTTTTTCTGGTGCGTTATCGTCAAGATACGCGCCAAAAGCCCAGCCATCAAATGGTTCACCGGGGACATTGCCTTCCCGTACGGCGCGCATATCGGTAATTGTCCGTGTATCAATTGTTACAGTGCATCCCGTTGCGGCAAACTCGATACTTATTTCAAGTCCGTCCTCTGCCTCTACTGTCAAAGTATACTCTTTACCGGCTTTGGTGACCGACCCGTCATTTTTCGGGATGACCGCCCACGCATCACCTCCGACGCGGGTTCGGAAAGCAACAAAGTCGTAATATTCTTTTGCTTCCACGGTTACATCAAAGAACACGCTTCCGCCGGCGGCTTGATAGGGTATTCTGTCGCCAAAAGTGTTATATGAAACTCCGTCATCACCGACCACGTTTACATAACCCCAGCTTTGTTGTGCCGCCGTCCAAGTATCAATGGAAATCGAGCGGGGGATTTCATCAAGATATGTTCCGCAAATATTTATTTCCCAATTACTTCCGTTTTTGCGTGCAAATTTTTCAATAAATTCTTCGGTAAGGGTAATATAAAGACGCTGCTCTTTAATCATTCTGTCTGCATCCTCGCCGTCATAGGCCTCGCCCTCAAGTCCTTCCCACGTATCGTTGGCACGCTGGACCGTCCAGTTATAAAAGTAATATTCATCATCTTCCTCTACGCCCGGAAGTCCCGTGCGCACAAGGAAACTTCGCCCAACGGATATAACAGAGTCCGTGTTTATCGGAAAAGGTTCCGTTCCCGTTACGTCCCATATTTCATATCTTTGAAGGGATTCCGGGCCGTCAAAAATTGTATCAATAGTATTGAACTTATAAGAAATTAATCCCCAAACTGCAAAATACGATTTGCTTTCAAGTATGATTCCGTTAACAAGGTCTCCGCCTGCAATCGGGAAAGACGGGGTAGTGGCGGTATGGTTTGTATGCCAGCCAAGGAACTCGTACCCCGGACGTGTTGCCGAGGTAATTGTGCTGCCCGTCAATGTCGAAGAAATAACGGCTTGTGTCCCGCCGTTAAGGCGCCCGCCGTTTGGATGGAACAGAATATTAACGGTACTGAATTGCTTAAGCACAGGCAATCCGTCTGCACCCATTACATATGCCGCGCCCAACGTATTCAAAATACTTGGATGCCGAAGTTCCGCCTCGCTTTTAGAGGCCCCGCCTCCCGCCGACGCACTGTAAGAGTTCTCGTGGAAAACACTGTGTTCCACCGTTACCGAGGATGAAAGCGGGGCACTTATCTCTGTTTTCACTGCTCCGGTGTTATATGCCCGTTTAATGGCGCACGAGCCGCCAATCCGCCATGACAATATGCCGCTTGCCGCCGCCGCCGTGCCGCCGGTACCTGCCCGCACGTCGCCTGTATTAACACAACTCTCGATTGTTACATCTCCAAGGGTCAAACGCGCCAATATCCCCGCGGCGACCACTTGTGTGGTTGTGCTGTTGGATACAAGCCCATCGTTATAACTTTCTTTTATAACAAGAGGCCCCGCGCCGTCCTTTTGCCCGACAAGACCCGCGGAACGAATCCCGCTTATATCGCCTTTGTTGTACGAGTACTCAATCTGTACATCCGTTCCTGCATTATTATTGATACTGCCCACCAATCCGCCGGTAACTTCGGCATTACCCGTGGCCAAAATCTTGCCCGAGTTCCAACATCCAGATATTCGAAGGTTCCCCGTGGCAATACCAACAAGCCCGCCGTCCACTTCGGTGACCGCTCCTACGCTTCTTGAAATATCGGCACTGTTACTGCAATTAATGAACACGGCATCAGCCGAATTGTTTACAAGTCCGCCTTTTTGCGTCCGGTTCGCTGTTGCAGTTGACGAATTTATGGTAAGTGTACCCGTTTTGTGATGAACATTTTCCATTTTCCCGGTAAAGTTATTCGCAACGTTACCGTTACCCGTAATGTTGATGTTTTTGATAACCGAGTTTTGGTTGGTAACATTGCTGAATATACTTACAAGACTTGGCAGGTTGGTAAACCCAAATGCCGGCTCTCCGTTTATCTGTTGCTGGCCATTAATCGTGCTGTTCGCAAATGCAATGGCAGTATGTCCCGCCATATCGATGTTGTTAACAAGAATAAAATAATGATGTGTTCCCGCATTTGACAATTGACTTGCCCATGTGCTTGTAAGATGTGTTCGCTGGCTTACACGGAATGGGTTACCCTCGCTTCCGTCGCCTGTTCCGCCGCCGGTATCAATGATGTCTGCCCGAAGCGCCAAACGGTTTTGAATGTTTTTCAATGGCTCGTTAAAAAATAATACAACTCCCGCGGCAAACATGACAACGGAAACCAAAACAAGCGTGCAAGTATATACAATTGATTTTCTTTTGCAAGTTCTCATTACACTTTATCCCCCAGTACAGGGTAGTATAAGCAATAAAAGAAAAAAGGTCAAAGAAATGACCGTGTTTTTTCAAGAAATTTTTGAAGTATGAAGTAACTGTTTCAAAATATCGTCATATTCGTCGCCTTCGTAAAGTTCGATTTGCGGTTCGCCGAATTCGCTTATTGAAAGTTCGCCCACGCGCACGCTTACCGGCTGGCCTTCGATTATGGGTGCGAACAAAAGGCAAAAATTGCGCTCGCCAATGCGTTGGGCATTAAGCATAAGGTACTTGTGCCCGCCTTCAAGTTCAATGATAGAGTGTTTAGAGATTTTCATATAGGTCCTCCCTTGCATCCATAATGTTTTGGGAATCATCCCGATGCTGGTGCGCTTGACCTTGGTGCTGCTGGGACATTTGCTCAAGTTGTTGGTTAATATTCTCAAGCGTATTAACAAGAGTATCCATAACTTCATTGTCTATCGCTGTTCCTGCCGCAGTGCCCCTGCCGTGCTTGGCGCCGGCTTTAAAGACCCTCTTTAATAACTTATTAATGTCGGGGGGCATTTCAGCGTTTACAATTGTTTTTTTTGTAGGTTTTTGTTGTATGCCAGATTGGCCTGCCAAATCCCTAATTAAAGCGGCAAAACTTTCTGCGTCGCTTTTCGTTTCCGCCGCCTCCGCCTGCGCCGCCTCTGCCTCTGTCTTTGCCGCTGTTTCCGGTTCGGGCGTGTGTACGCTTGGGGCGAAACTGCTTGCGACATTGTCGATATAGTTTTGGCTGAAATTAAAGCTGGTTCCATAAAAGAAATTGGCCGCCATTTTGCTTCCCGCTTTCAATGCCTGGGTCCACCTGTCACTGTTTGTTACCTTGTCGGCACCGGGCGAAGTTTTCGCCGCCGCCGCCCGACTGTCCGCAATCCGTTGGCGCCCAAGCGTCAAATCACGCTGCCACAGGGTAGGGTCGATTTGATATTGATGCTGTACACTGGGGTCAAGAACCGCCGCCGCGCCCGTTTCCTTGTCCATGTTAATGGTGGTAAGCGACGCCATGTAACTTGTCGAACCCAAGTTTATTGCATTGTTGATGATATCTTTAAGGGTAACCGTTTCGGGTTTTTCAAGGCCGGAAGGATGTACTATTTCTAAATCTTCCAAGTCTTTTTTACTGGCATTTTCATATATCCATTCTTGGCAAAGTATTTCATACTGGCGGCCATTCACATCGATATCTTTATTCGCGTCAAGAACCGCCTCGGACGCTTGTCTACTTAAATCTGTTTGTCTGTTGTCTTTAATCTTTTGCGACTTCTTGGTTATATTGGCCTCAAGTTTGGCTGGTGCTGTTCTTTCTGGGTCGTAACTGTTTATTAAATTTATCAGGTCCTTTGTTGCGTCGTTCTTGTGCTCATTAGGCGAGGAAGCAAGCAGCGCCTTTACAATCTGGGTTTCCTGGTCGGCACCGTTAATATTTGCGAACATTACATCCGCAACCTGGCTTGCCGCCACTTGACGGATGGAATTAATTATTTTTGGAATCCGCTCGCGTTCCTCAACCGGAATCGCGGACGCAAGTGCATGATAAAGGGGATAGGCACGCGGGTCGTCTTTCGGTGGGCCGAAAACTTCCTCCATTTTTTGAAGGTGTTGCTTGGCGGCTGCCGGCGGATTGCCGATACCGGTGACAAGTTTTTCCCGTATGCCCTTGCGGATATCGGCGGCATGCGCGTCATCGACGGCAAATTGGCCGTCTTTCCCGTCTTTTGCCCTGAACATGTTATCAATCTCGGCAGAGGAAAATCCCCAGGCGGAAAGAATCTCGTTTGCGCGTTGGGCGACGGCATTTTTCTGTTCATCGCTAAGATTTTTGCCAAGCACCGCAACTGTTTCGGTTCGTTGTTTATTTAGACTACCTTGTTCGGGCGTTTGGTCAAATATATCTTTGGGGTTTTGGGCGGCTTTTTGTGTCTCGCTGTAAAGGCCCTCGACCGCGGCGGCAATGTTACCCTGTTTTTGCTCTGCTTCTTTTTTACTACCGGCTGCTTTTATTGGGGCATTTACCTGTTCCAGTGTTATTTCGGCGGCATAAGTGTTTGCGGTACTGATTGCGGCATGTTTTGCAAGTTCCTCTTTGTTTGCCTTTCTAAGGTAGTCACCGAACCAACCCTGTTCTACTTTTTCTTCTGCGAAAGATACCGCTGTCGGTGCGATTTCGTTCATGACGGCTTCATATACCGTTTTTATATCGGTCACGACTTCGGGGTCGCTCTCATCAAGATTATTCAAACGTTCATGCACCTTTGCTTCTATTTTATCGGATGTTGCTTTGTAAATCCGGTTGAATTCCGCTACATACTTGTCAAGTCTGTCTTTCAATTGTTGAACACGGGCGTTTTTTACAGCATTGGGGATACCCGTTGCCTTGTTCGCAGCCTGAAGCAATGCCTCGGTTTGCTTGTGCATGTTTAAAATATTCGCCTCGTCAATCGTAAAGTTGCGGTCACTTGTTATCTGAAAGTCTGCCATATAAAAAAGCATATCAAAAACACTGGATTTTGACAAACGATTTAATCAAAAAGATAGACTGTTCTGTACCCAGCGTGATATAGTCGCACCATGGACAAAATGACTGTAAATGGCTTGGAAGTTTCTACCAAGGACAAAGGTTCGGTGATTTATATTTCTTTGACGGACATAGCGAAAATCAAAAATCCCGAACATCCTGCGGAAGTAATCATTAATTGGATGTGCAATAAAAACTCATTTGATTTTTATTCAGTTTGGGAGGAACTTTTTAATCCCGATTTTAATTTGGCAAAATCCCGCCAAATTAAACTTGACGAGGTTGGACTTAACGCTTTCGTAATGTCACCATCAAGGTGGAAGCGAGAAACAAACGCAATCGGCATTATTCCAAGTGCAGGCAAATACAGTACTGGTACATTCGCGCATCCCGATATTGCTATGGAATTTGCAAGTTGGATAGATACTCCGTTCAAGTTGTATTTAATAAAAGAATTCCAACGGCTAAAACAACAGGAGCAAAAACATCTTGAATGGTCGGCAAAAAGAGAACTTGCAAAAATTAATTATCATATTCAAACAAGTGCCATAGCGGAAAATTTAATTGTTCCGTCTCTTACGGACAAGCAAAAAAGTTATGTCTATGCTGATGAAGGCGATTTGCTGAACGTCGCATTATTCGGCCATACTGCACTTGAATGGAGAAAATCAAATCCAAACAAAGATGGCAATGTTCGTGACTATGCATCTGTGCATCAATTACTCGTTCTTGCGAATATGGAAAGTTACAATGCAATAATGATAAAAGATAAATTGCCGCAAAAAGAGAGATTAATAAAACTTAACGAAATGGCAAGGCAGCAATTAAAAACTTTGCTTGAAGTTGATAACAGACTGTTGTTGCCAAAGGGGAAAGACTGTGTTAGATTAAACAGTTTAAAGGAGAAAAATAAATGATTAAAAAAGCAGTTTTCGTGGTTTTCGATGGTCTGTGCGACCGTCCGCTTAAGGAGTTCGGTGGCAAAACCCCGCTTGAACACGCCAAAACCCCCAACCTTGACGCAATCGCCAAGCGGTCCCAATGCGGCCTTATGCATCCTCTTGGATTTGGCAAAAAGCCGGGCAGTGACGTCTCGCACCTTAACATTTTGGGCTATCCGTACGACCAATACTACACCGGCCGCGGACCCATCGAGGTCGCGGGCCTTGGAATCAAACTGCAAGATGGCGACGTCGCGTTCCGGGGCAATTTCGGCTCGGTTGACGGCAACTGGAACATTCTTGACCGTCGCTGCGGCCGTATAAAAGACGTCACAGAATTTGCCGCCGCCATTGACGGCCTTGAAATCGACGATATTAAACTGATTGTAAAACCGGGCACAGCCTATCGCGCCGGCGTGGTGCTTCGCGGAAAAGGCCTGTCCGCTGCAATTTCCGATTGCGACCCGCACGAAGAGGGCAAACCCGTGATGACGGTAAAACCAACCGACAATACTAAGCAGGCCGCATTCACCGCCGCGGTATTGAACAAGTTTTTACGCAAGACCAATGAAATCCTGAACGCGATGGCAACAAACAAGCAACGCGTCAAGGACGGCCTTGTACCCGCCAACTTTTTGCTTGTACGCGGGGCAGGGGTGGTGCCAACTATGCAACCCTTCCACGAAAAGTTCGGAATGCGTGCCGCCTGTATCGCCGGCGGCGGCTTGTACAAGGGCATCGGTTCTTTCCTTGGAATGGATGTTCTTTCCGTTCCCGGCGCAACCGGTATGCCCGACACCGATGTCGCGGCAAAGTGCAACGCGGTGGTCAAGTCACTCGAAAGTTATGACTTTGTTTTCTGTCATATCAAGGCCTCTGATTCGCTTGGCGAAGACGGAAATCATGTTGGTAAAAAAGAGTTCATCGAAAAAGCGGATAAAGCCATGGCAATACTTGCCAAACTGCCGGACGATGTATTGTTGGTAATCACGGCGGACCACACGACCCCTTGCGAATTGAAAACGCATTCCGCCGACCCCGTGACAATTCTGTTCTGTAACCCAAGTTGCCGTATAGATGATGTGCAAGAAATAGGCGAGCGTGCCTTTGCAAAAGGCGGCCTTGGTCGTATCGACGGCAAAGACGTAATGACGCAAATTATGAACCTGATGGGAAAACTGCACCTAGTCGGCGCCTAATTTTTTAACAAGTTTTTCTTTTTCAAGTAAAAAGCGGCGAATTTTTATTATTTCCAAATCATGTTTTAAAAGCCCAAGCAACTCGCAAAAAGCGTTAATTTCCGCTAGGTCCATGACTTTTGCAAGGGTAACCGCCACCGCACCCGCCGTGGCTATTAACTCCTCGCCTGTTTGGTCTTTCATACCTTAGGGTATGGAAAACGTTATAAAAAGTATCCGCGCAGTTTACGCACGGTAACTATCCGCTGGATAGCGCTTATGTACGCGGCAATGCGCAGTGTACAGTCATGTTTTTTTGATAACTCTACCACTTCGTTAAAAGCACCGGTTATTTGGGATTCCAACGACTCGTTAACTTTTTCAAGGCTCCAATAACAGTTGGCAAGGTTCTGTACCCATTCAAAGTACGAAACAATGACCCCGCCCGCATTTGCCAAAATATCCGGCACAAGAACGACACCCTTTTTGCAAAGTATGTCATCTGCCTCGGGCGTCGTGGGGCCGTTGGCGCCCTCGATAATATATTTCGCGCGTACTTTGTCTGCATTACCTTTGTGAATTTGGCGTTCAAGGGCAGCAGGTACCAATATATCCACATCGGCAAAAAGCAACTGCTCGTTTCCTTTTGCGCCTTCCACGAATTTACTTCCCGGTTGTTTGTAATCTTTCAACGATTTACGCGCTTGGCTTAATTCAAATATCTTATCCGCGTCAAGGCCTTTTTCGCAAAACACCGCACCCGATACATCGGACACCGCGGTAATAATTGCACCCTGTTCGGCAAGCATTTTGATTGACACCCCGCCGACATTGCCGTTTCCTTGCACCGCAACACGTTTTCCATCCACCGATGTACCGTAAAGTTTCAAAAGTTCACGCGCTATAATCGACACCCCGCGGCCTGTGGCCTCGGTTCGGCCAAGACTTCCGCCCAATTCCACGGGCTTTCCGGTAACAACACCGGGCGAAGGATGCCCTGTTATCTTGCTGTATGTATCCACAAACCAAGCCATGATTTGTGCATTGGTATTCACATCGGGGGCAGGGATGTCTTTATCGACGCCAACAATGGGGGCAATCGCGGCGGTATAGGCACGTGTCAACCGCTCTAATTCTCCGGCAGAAAGCATTCCCGGGTCGACCTTTATGCCGCCTTTGCCGCCCCCATAAGGGATATTTACAACGGCGCACTTGAACGACATCCACGCCGCCAACGCCATAACGTCGTCCATATCGGCATCTTGGTGATACCGTATGCCGCCTTTGCATGGTCCGCGTGCGCTTGAATGCTGTACGCGGTATCCTTCGAATACCTTTATATTGCCATCATCCATCTGGACGGGTATGGCAACTTTTAACTGGCGTTCACAGTATTTCAACGCCTCATAATCACTGGGACAAAGTCCCAATTTTTTTGCCGCGTTCTCAAGGACCGCAAGCATCGATTCATATTTTGTCATCTCCTCACCGCCTTCCGAATGGTATATAGCAAAGTATATGCAATGTCAATACAAATCGTTTGACAGCCTGCGTGTCTGTTGTTACCATACGGTATGGCAAGGTTAACATTTGACCAATACGTGGTGCGGGCGGCAATATTTCTGTTCTTTTTCGCGTTTTTTATCATTGTCATGATACCCGTGCAAATATTATGGTTTATCCCATTCTTTCTTCTCAAAAAGAAAATGATGGAACGCGACTTTCACAGCATGACCCCGATGGAATGGTTCGGCAAGTTCGCCAAAAACGCACTTGACCCGAATAATTAATTATTTTTCTTTGGTGTTTTTGTTTTTTCTGCTTTTTGTGTTGCGGGTTCTACGGCTTCCGCGCCCTCATCCGCTGCGGTCGCTATTGCCGCAACCCCGCGCCTCTTGGCCTGCCAGCCGCGGAACGCTTTATAGAACACAGGCGAATACAGTATCGTAAACCAAAGCACCGCCATGCTTGCCATCTGAAGCATATACACATACCATCCGTGATTTGTGTTCATATATGGAAAGTCCACGCTAGTGCCTTCCATCGGGCCGCGGACAACGTACATGAAATTGGTATTCTTGTCCGGGCCGCCAAGCGCAGAATTAACATAAATCATAAGGAAAGCAACAACAAGCAACACAAGATACGCCGTGAAATAACTTTTAATCGTGAAATCAACCGGTTTGGTAAGGTACATATAAATACCAAGGAACACCAACATCGCGTGATAAATAAAGAACTGGAATGCTATTACCGAACCAAACCCAAAGTTTACCGGGTTGTTCGGCACAACAAAGGCCATCGCTCCACCGCCGATAAGCGTTGGGAACATAAATGCCATCAATACTGTAAGGAACTTTTTGTTTTTGACAAATGTAATAAGGAGTATAAAAATTATTTGAATACTGCAAAGCATGAACGGCAACTGGTCGGGTGCCAGGAAATACCCGTGCCCTGTCTCATTTCCGTGGACATCCGTCATGGGCATTTTTTGCATAAAGAAAAACACTTTTGTAATTTCGCTTGCAATCGCTATGCCAAGAACCGCATAAAGAACACGTTTGTTCCATCCGAATTTCTTTGCACAAAATATCGCAAGTCCAATGGCAAGCGGAAGGCAAATAACAATAAACAGTATGTGACCAATCGAAAACATAGCATTTTCTCCTTTGTAACAAGTGGACGTCCCAAGGGTACAGTATCAGTTTGTGCAAAGTCAAGCATTATCAAACAAAATCAATTTAAAGAGGAAATATCCTTTTGCCGTACTCGTTATTAATAATTTGCCCCATGGCGGAATAGAACGCCGAAAGCCCGCAAAATATTCCTATCGCACCTGCAATGGTTCCAATAACAGAAGACTGCGCGAAATCCCCGATGGCAAGCATAACAAACAACAGGGTAAGCGACCCAAAAACGATTTTTGTTATGTTGTTGTGCTTAAGTGCCCCGATAAACATAAACGCCGTGAACACACCCCACGCAAGCAAATAGCATCCAAGCGCAACATGGTTAACGGCTTCAAGTGCCAACGGATTCCACCAAATCAACACAAGCGACCACCAGAACAGTCCGTACGCGGTAAACGCCGTACCGCCAAAGGTATTCCCGTTTCGGAACTCAATAGTGCCTGCAATAATCTGTGCAAGACCGCCTACGGCGAATCCCATCGCGGCAATCATTATGTTAAGCTCGAATGCACCCACATTATGAATGTTAAGCAACACAGTGGTCAAACCAAACCCCAATAATCCAAGCGGGCCCGCATTTGCTTTTTTAGTTTCTTCTGCCATGCCCTCAATCTAGCATACGCCGGCAACTATGTAAATAGGTCAGGCGGATTTATTCTTGACTTTACATGTATTGCTGTACGGGCAGGTCTTTGTAAGCTTGTCCACCTTTTTGTTGTGAAGCCACACTATAAGGAACCCAATCCCCACAAAACACCCGACGGTGACCGTGATACCAAATGGGAAAAGGAACCACGATGGTTTAAGGAACGGATACGGATACCAATCCCAAACCAACCCCCGTATCTCGGACAAAAGGAAATAAACAACCGGCCACACCAACCACCAACCCACAGTAGATTTGTTAAGTTTGCGGGTATGCGGCGTAAGCCAGAACAATATAACCGCACCGACCGGTAATATAAGGTGATTCCACATGTCAATAAGGTTTGCCCACCAAAGTTCCATGGAATACGGCCCGATAAACCAAAACAGCAAAGTACAATAAACAATACCCACGGTCGAGATATAAAGCACCAATGCCCCTTGTATGGCGGGCAGCGTTAAAAACGAATAGACACGTTTCCATTTGAAAAAGACGCTTAATGCCACAGCAACAAGCCACAAATCCACCATCAGATTTGTAATGACGGTGAAAAAAGCAAGATAGTTCCACTGGGACGCGGGGTAACTCCATTCGGCGGAAAGGTGAGACTCGTACAGCACTATCTGCACTGCTTCCAATGCAATTCCCAAAACGCCTATTACAAGTGCCGCAATGGCTATTTTTTTTCTCTCCATGTTAATCCCGAACATATTATATGCAGTTCTCTATATTAATAGTGGAGGGAATATGTTTAATCTGACACGAGAATTGCGTGAACTTGTACAAATGGTTCACCAGTACGAAAATATGCACGGCGACGAAAAAACCAACCAAGCAATAAAAATTGCCGAGTACCTGCGGGTCTTACGAAAAAAACACTTTGCGCATATCGTGTAAATAGTGTTTGTGTTTACCGCCGCCGTAATATTTGTTTTGATTGTATCGATTGACCTTTTTGCGTGCGGTCTTGCATACGGTGCAAGCAAAGTCCGCGTTCCGTTCACAAAAGTCCTTGCAATAAACCTTGTCGGCAAAGTAATGGTGGGCGCAAGTCTTTTCGCGGGATATTATCTGGGCGAACTTGTCCCCACCGCCGTGGGAATATGGCTTGGTTTCTCGGTGCTTGTTACGGTCGGCATCGTAAAGGTCATCCAATGGTATCTGACCCGCAACAAACCGTTTACGCCAAACGCCAATGGGATATCGTGGTACGAGGCCATAATATTGGGAATCGTCCTGTCTTTGGACGGGGACGCAATGGCATTCGGAGCCACAATGACCGATATGCCGATGATGTTTATCTTCGCGGTGCTTGGCATCGCGCTTATCTCTGACCAGGTTGTATTTCTTGCAAGCCAATACCTTGGCGGCAAATTCACCAAAAAAGCCAACCTTAATCTTGGTTGGCTTTCCGGAGTAATTATAATTGCCGTAGCAACTGCAAAACTGTTTTTTGAATTGTTTACTTAGCAGTCTTTTTGGTTCCGGCGGCTTCAATTTTTGCACCGGCTTTTTCCGGGTCTTCTTTTTCTTCACCTTTATAAAGACAACAAGCAACAACAGCAGCCAACGCACCGCCCACAAGCGGAGCAACAATGAACACCCACACTTCTTTAAGAGCATCCACGCCGGCAAAGATTGCTGGGCCGATACTGCGGGCAGGGTTTACGCTTGTACCTGTGATTGTAATGGCAAACAAGTGAACAACAACAAGGGTAAGACCGATAATAAGACCTGCGGCAACTTTATTATCTGTTTTGCGTGTGACACCCAAGATTGTAAGTACAAAGATGAATGTCAGCACAACTTCAACGATAATTGCTGCAACGATTTGTTCCCAAGCGGCAAGACCTGCAAGAACCGCCGTGCCCGAGTAAGAGTTTGAACCAAGACCGCCTACTCCTCTTGTCGGGATGCCGACAAGCTTGAACAAAGCAAACAGAATCGCGGCACCAATAATCGCACCGATTACTTGGAACACAACATAAAAGGCAAAATCTTTCCAACTGATACGTTTTTTAAGAACCATACCAAGTGACACAGCCGGGTTAATGTGCGCACCGCTTACCGTGCCAATGGTATAGGCAATTGCAACAAGCGCCAAACCAAAGGCAAATGCAACAGCAACTATCCAGCCCGCTCCCGCACCCATTGCGCCTGCGAATACCGCAGTTCCGCAACCAAGTATTACAAGTATCATCGTACCAAGCATTTCTGCAAGGTACTTTCGGCAATCTTTCATCATCGATTTCATGTTCATGTGTTCAATGTCCTCCTTAATTTTTTGTTATATTTATATGTACAAAGCGATAAAGTCTTTCGCACATGCAACTATATAACAGTTTACTAGTTTACACAACTAATTTACAATTATTCATTAATATGTTATAATCCCTATTAAGTTTGCTTCCGTGGCTCAGTTGGTAGAGCAGGTCATTCGTAATGACCAGGTCAGGGGTTCGAATCCCCTCGGAAGCTCCAAGTGATTGCGTGTTTCGACCCGTCAGTCATGAACTGCGATTTCTGCAAAGAGCAGAGCGATAGAGTGTTTCGTGGAAAGGATTTGCCTGCATTTCCACCACATGATTGGTGTCATTGCACTATTGTAAAAATACCACAAGATGTTGCAGTTGCAAAAATGTTAGAAAACAGGTAAAGTGAATTGTGCGAATCAAATGTCGTGACACAAAAGAAGTCGTTTATTCTTACGCAGAGTATTTAATAACACAGCATTGGAAGAATTTGCGTGAATTGTCATTCTTAAAAGCAAATGGTATTTGTCGGTGTTGCAAACGACAATTATCTAATAATTTTGTATGCCATCATAAAACATATAGTCGTATCGGGCGAGAACGGATAAACCATAAATGGAAATTGTTGGGCGACGATGTTATTGCAGTTTGTAATCATTGCCATGATGGCGAAAGCAAAAACCATGAACGGTTGCACGAATTTGTTCGCGTGCCACATTGGGCAAGGATTGATTGAAAAACACCCCCTTGCAATCTGGTACCGCATATGCTAGTATATCCGAATTGGGGTTTTTTTTAAGGAGAGAAAGAAATGAAAAAGGCACTTGTACTGACGGGAAGTGATTCCGACATCGCAAAATTGGTTGCGTTGGAAAGGGAATTTAATAAAGCAGGCATAGACTTCGAGAAAAAGATTGCATCCGCGCACCGCAACACACAAAAGGTCGAGGAACTTGTCCGCATGGCGGAAGAAACGGGAATCGAGGTTCTTATGGGCGGCGCGGGGATGAGCGCGCACCTTGCAGGCGTTATGTCCGCCTATACCAAAAAATTGCCTGTTATCGGTATGCCTTTTTCGTCCAAAGAATTTCCCGACGGCGAAGACGCGTACCTTTCAATGTCGCAAATGCCGCCCGGAGTTCCTGTGTTGACGGCGGGCGTCGATGCATCGGGTTACGCCGCCCAAGCCGCCATAAACATCATAAACACAAACAAAACCAACAAAGTTTCCGTCGTCACCTATTCCGCCGAAGACCTCGAGCGTGTAAAGTCTATGTTGAAGGTGCTGGACGAACTTGGAATTGATTGGAAACACACCGAATTGCAAAGAAACGGCCTTACCGACCACGCAAAGGCAAAGCAAATAGAAGGCTACAGTTCCGTAATCGCCACCGGAAGAATTGGTAACGGCAATTTTCTTGACATATCCGCGGCGGCACGGGATACGACTATGCCTGTGATTATGGTTCCGATTCCGTCGGGTGTAAACGCAAAAGAAACAATACGATTTGTGCAAAGCGCCCAGAAGGACTCGCCATTTTTGAACACTGGAACTGCAAGCGTCAACGCGGCACTTGCCGCCGCCGCCATAACCGGCGTGTGCGGTGAAAAACTTACAGCGTGGCGCGATAAACAAAGCGAAACCGCATGGGCAAAAAACACCGAATACGACAAGCATACAATAGAAAGTTACGTAAACAGAAGTGAAAAATAACTTGAAAAATGACACCAGGTATGGTATACTTCGTGTGAATAAATTATGAAAACATTTCGGCTTTTTTGCAAATCCGACGCAAAATCGCACGACGCAAAATGGAAGTTACAGTTTGCTTTGGCGCGTGCAGGCTTTTTGCCGCCTGCCGACGGGCGCGTGCCTGACCTTTGTATTGCAATCGGCGGAGACGGCACCTTTTTACGGATGGTGCGCGAATGTGACTTTAATCCCACAATCCGGTACTGCGGCGTGAATACGGGTACGCTTGGATTTTTGCAGGAAATCCGCACAGACGAAATCGACCACCTTGTTGCCGGCCTTAAACAAGGCAAGTTTACCGAACATGAAATCGCGGTACTTGGCGCCCAAATCAATGGTGAAAAAAAAATCAAGTGCTTTAACGAAATAATCATCCGCGACAAGGATATGCGCATAATAAAACTGGAAGTCCGTGTCGACGGGGTATTAACCCAAAGGTTCGCCGGTGACGGGATGCTTGTATGTACTTCGGCAGGTTCGACCGGTCATAATATGGCACTGGGGGGCAGTGTAGTACCTTTTATTCTTGATACAATGCAAATCACACCGATTGCCCCGTTTAACTCTATCGCTTACCGAAGCCTTACAAACCCTGTAATTGTCCCTGCTGCCGGCACAATCGACCTTGTACCGATGAACCGCGGCGGAAGTGTGAATGTATGCGCGGACGGCATCGTTCAGGTTGTCGATAACTTTAACAAGATTCAAATCACTCTTTTAAAAGAGCGTATCAAATACATCAAGATGGACACCCATCCCTTTTGGGAGAAATTAAACAAGAAATTTATCGGTTAACACACGCCGTCTATAACGCGATTTTGCACAAGCGACAAAATCGCGATATATACGCGTCTTAGCAGACGCCGTCTATTAACATCTTGTCCGCCACAAGAGCGATGAACTCGCCGTTTGTCGGCCGGTCATGCTGGCCGTAAACTTTTACCCCGAAAATGTTGTTAATGTTTTCAATCTTTCCGCGGGACCAGCCCACCTCGATGGCATGACGTATCGCGCGTTCCACTTTACTTGGCGTAGTCTGGAACCGTTTGGCAACACAGGGGTAAAGTTGCTTGGTAATACAATTTATTATGCCCGGCTGTTCAATGGCAAGGCGGATTGCCTCGCGCAAGAATTGATATCCCTTTATGTGTGCGGGAATTCCCACAGTGATAAAAATATCGCTTATACGTTTTGCAAGTGCATTCGCCTGGGCCGAGCCCCACTCGTTCATCACACGTGCGGCCTGGGTAACTCCTGCATTGCCTGATGTTGTTTTTGGTTCCAGGGATTCAATTTCTCGTCCTCCGCACTTTGTGCAATGTAATTCAAGTTCGTCAAGTACGTCGCAAAGTTCAAAATCTATCTGTTCCTTTATTATGGTTTTTATTTTCATATGTGTCTCGGCATCCGCGTTGTGGATGTAAAGTTTGACTTTATTTGACATTTTGTTATGTCCTCCTGTCACATTTTCCCAGACTCTTTCGTTTATTTGCCGGCAATTTCTGCCGGAATACCAACAAGTTTGTCGAAAAGAATTTTGAAACGCAAGTAAAAAGTGGCGACAATTCCCGACATTTGCCGACACAACGCCGTTCAAAGCAAAATTTTAATTTTCATGCTTCAAATCATTTGACATTATTTACGGAAAATTGCACACTAATACACTATATTATCAGGAGGAATAACACAAATGACAATTTCATGGAACAAAAAACTACTTGCGCTTGTCGCCGCGGTATGCACGGTGGTTTTGGTGACCGCATCGGTGATGACGGGCTGGGCGGTTGGGTACGTGCGCGACGCGCGCGCGGCTTCCGGCGGCGTGGCCGACGGCGACTTTCCAAAAATCGCGGCGGGTTATTATCACACCCTTGCCCTTGCGGCAAATGGTGACCTGTACGCGTGGGGAGGTAACTATCATGGCCAACTTGGGCTTGGTAACAATACAAGCTACAACGCCCCCCAACACGTAAGTCACGGCAACCGCAAATACAAGGCAATCTCGGCCGGATATAATTTTTCTCTTGCCATTGCGGAAAACGGCGACTTGTACGCCTGGGGACTTGGCTATGAAGGGCAACTTGGAAATGATGATACATTTTCAACCTACTCCACACCCCAGCAAGTAAGTCTCGGTAGCCTGAAATACAAGGCAATCTCGGCGGGGTACCAACACGTTCTTGCAATCTCGGAAGCCGGGGATGTATACTCATGGGGGGCAAACGGTAATGGTCAGCTTGGAATAAATGGTTTTCTCGACAAAAGTGCCCCGACGCAAGTGTATATTAACTCAGAGAAATATAAAGCTGTTTCGGCGGGTACCAGTTTCTCTCTCGCCCTTGCGGAAAACGGTAATTTGTACTCGTGGGGAAATAATGCCGATGGCCAACTTGGCCTTGGTCATTACGCAACCTGCGACGTTCCGCAGCATGTAAGTGCCGGCACCCGCAAATACCGCGCAATTTCGGCGGGTGCCGGTCACGCCCGTGCCATCGCGGAAAACGGCGATTTATATTCGTGGGGACAAAATGGCACTGGTCAGCTTGGACTTGGTAATCTGGCGCAACAAAACACCCCGCAACACGTAAGTGCGGGTGGCCGCAAGTACCGCGCAATCGGGGGTTTCCACCCCTCCTATGCCATTACGGAAGGCGGTGACTTGTACTCTTTCGGTGATAACGTACATGGTCGACTGGGCCTTGGCGTAACCGGAGGAACCTATAACACCCCGCAATATGTATCAACCGGTTTCAACAAATATAATGCGGTCGCCGGGGGCGGCGACGGTCAGACCTTTGCCGTTACCCAAGACGGTGATTTGTTTGCGTGGGGAAATAATAGCAATGGCTATCTTGGCCTTGGCCACAGCAATCCGGGTCCAAACCGCCCGACATATGTACCCATAATTTTATCAAAACTTGGATTAATGCAACAGCAAAACGACCTGCTTCAACAACAAATTAATGCGATGCTTGTTTCAAAGGACGCCCCTTTGGCAATTGCGGCGGGCGGAGGCACCAGTTACGCCATTGCGGCAAACGGCGACCTGTGTTCGTGGGGTAACGCTTCCCAAGGTATACTCGGGACTGGTTCTACTCTACATTCCACCACTCCTAAACATGTAAACAGCGGCAATCGCAAATACAAGGCAGTTGCGACGGGCGGCTACCACACCCTTGCCATCGCGGAAAACGGCGACCTTTATTCGTGGGGTCAAAATAACTGGACACAACTTGGGTATTACAGTTCCGACCCACATTATGAAGAAAGGCCCGTGGCAGTAAATGACGGACGCAAATACAAAGCAATTGCGGTGGGCACGGGTCACAGCCTTGCCATCGCGGAAAACGGCGATTTATATGCGTGGGGGAGCGATGCCAACGGAGTGCTTGGGGTTGGCAGCACAGGTATTGTCACCGGTCCAAATCATGTAAATGATGGCGGCCGCAAGTACAAGGCAATCGCCGCAAGCATGCACAACTCCTTTGCTATTGCGGAAAACGGCGATTTGTACGCGTGGGGAGACGACATCTGGGGTCAACTTGGACAGACAAGTAACATGGGCAGTTCAAGTTTCCCAATGCACGTGGCTTCCGGCAGCCGCAAGTACAAGGCAATCTCGGCGGGCACCGGTTACGACCATGTCCTTGCCATCGCGGAAAACGGCGATTTGTATGCATGGGGGGGTGGTACTTGGGGTCAACTTGGGCTTGGTAATCCTTCACACTACAACAGCCCGCAACATGTAAGTGCCGGCAGCCGCAAATACAAAGAAATCTCGGCAGGTCCCGAGTTCTCTCTTGCCATTGCCGAAAATGGTGATTTATACTCGTGGGGTTCAAATAACAATGGTCAACTTGGGCTTGGTAATACCTCGACGGGTCCGCTTTTCCCGACACATGTAAGTACAGGCGGCCTTAAATACCGCTCGGTCGCCGCGGGTTTTGGTTTCTGCACGGCAATATCGGAAAACGGCGACGTTTATGTATGGGGGCAGAATACCATCGGTCAACTTGGACTTGGCACAAGTGGCAGCGGAACAAGCAAAACTGTCCCGACAATAAATATTGGACTTAAAATAACAGTCCTATTGGAAAAACAGGTTGCCGACCTGTTGGCCGAATTAAACACTGTGAAAGGCGACTATGTCACTGTGACTGGCCAAATCAGTTACTTGCAAAGTATTGTAGGTACCTCCTCAGGCACCGGTTTACGAAAACAAGTCACCGACCTTGACGCCCTCTTGAATCATCCGACCACCGGCCTGATTAAAAAGGTCGGCGACCACACCACGGCACTTGGCACGTTGCCGTCCGCGGGCACAACAATCGACAACCTTATATCCGGTCTGCGCACCGACACGAACAACCTGTTGGCCGACATGAACACCGCCGGCGGCAAGTTCGACGTATTGCAAACCAAAGTCAACACCGAAGCAGAAAATTTGCTTGAGCTCCTAGGCAAGCACAACACATTAAACGGCATCGTGACCAACGCCTCCACCGGTCTCCAGCAAAAAGTCGGCGCCCTTGAAACAAACGGTGCCACGAAAGCCGAACTCAACACGGCGATAGGCGGTGCAACAACGCGCCTCAGCACCATTGAAACCTCACTTGGGGAATTGCTTGCCGGCGGCGTGGACGCTACCGTCGCGGGTATCATCGCGGAAATTGAAGGCCTAATCACCAAATCAGCCGCGACCACTGAAATAGCCGCCGCGGTGAATAACCTTTACACTACAAAGATTGTCCCACTTGAAGGTGCTGTCGACCCGACGGTACTTGCAAAACTTTCCGCTATCATACCCCATATCGATGACCTAATCGAAATTCTTGACGACATCGAGGGACTGACATACGACGACGCCGCAATCTGGAGGGGTGTTGCCGCCCTGCAAAGCGATGTACAAAACCTTGGCAATACCTATGCCGAAAAGAATGCGGTTACAAAACAAATAGACGATTTGGAAAAGATAATCGCGACACTGCAAAATTCCACCACCACAAGCTCAAATACTTTGCAAACCAAAATCGCGGAACTCGAGGCACTGCTTAACGAAAACAACGACAAGGGCCGCTTTACCCCAATCGAAATCGGAGCCATGATTGCGGGCGGCACATTGTTGCTTGGCCTGATATTCGT
>Ga0123353_10001128_pt1 | contig 32480 bp, 25 predicted proteins | sample TergutLab28metaG_3_FD_92763 | JGI IMG/M metagenome (GOLD analysis project Ga0123353, IMG submission 92763) | Labiotermes labralis P3 segment gut microbial communities from Petit-Saut dam, French Guiana - Lab288 P3 | ecosystem: Host-associated > Arthropoda: Insects > Digestive system > Gut ... | reverse complement strand
GCACAGGTAAAATCTAATATAAGCATTCCTCCCTCCGTGAAAAAAAAGTAAAACTCAACGGAGGAAGGATACTCATTTTGTAAATTCAAAAAAAGACCAATGTATGGCAAGGGACGGTATACCACGACCGATTCGGCATGATACGCAACGTCCAACTTCGTGAAAACGAAGGACTGTACGCCGACTTTTGGTTCAATCCGAAACATTCTGTTGCGGAACAACTTCTTTGGGATGCCGAACATGCGTCGGACAACGTCGGCTTTTCGCACAACGTCGAAGCGGTGGTGAGACGGCAGACAGCAGACGGCAGACGGCAGCAGAGTTCCGATGGCGGCACTACGGCGATTGTTGAACGAATCGTTGCGGTGCGGAGCGTTGACCTCGTTGCCGATCCTGCGACGACGCGAGGATTGTTTGAATCGATAGAGAACGCCTCACAGGGTGAGGCGGCTAAACCGATTACGCTTGAACAAGTCGAACGCTTGATCGAAGAACGCTTGCAACAATTTCAACATGTCCAACAACGTGAAACGAAACCGCAGAGTCGGGGACAGATCGTTACCGACTCTGCATTCGATAGCAAAGCGTTTGCAGCGGCTATTACGAAATAAATAACATCCCTAACCCCTAACCGCCGGAGTACCGGCTAAATTACTATGACCCTTAACACACGCGAACTTCGGAAACGAATTGACCTTGACGGTGCGGAGAGTACCGTGCAACACCTTACGGAAGCCCTGAAACAGGGAGACCTGAAACCGGAGGATTTTAGCCTTCGGGACCTCGCCGAGAGTTTTATTCCCGGCGGACTCGCGCACATCGAACAGATGGAAACGCTCACGGAGGATGCGGCGATTTCCTATGCCAACGTCGCCGGTGCCGTCATTGAGACCAAAATCAAAGAAGCGTACACGCAGGAGATTTTTGCTGCTTCAAAGTTGGTTCGGACGATTCCGACTCGACTCGACGGCGAAAAGATTCATACGTTCGGAACGGTTGCCGAAGATGATCTTAGCCTAGGCATCGGTGATGCCTATTCGCTGGCAAACATTCATGGCGACTACATTGAAACGCCCAACACGGCGAAACATGGTTTGATCATTCCGCTCACCAAAGAGGCGGTCTTCTTTGATCAGACGCATCATCTCTTGGATCGTGCTGCCGAAGTCGGGGAGATTCTCGCCCTGAACAAGGAAAAGCGTATCCTCAATATGATCCTCGGCATCACGAACACGTACAAACAGAATGGTACGTCACTGAACACATACTCTAACACGACGGGGCATCCGTGGAAGAACTTGCTTTCGGGCAACGAACTTCTGACTTGGGAGAACATTGAAAAGGCAGAAGACATTTTCAGTGACATGGTCGATCCGATTTCGGAAAATCCAATCCTGATCGAACCGAATGCTGTCTTGGTGATGCCGCCGAAACGTCATTTGGCACACCGCTTGTTCTATGCTTCGTCGATTGCCTACGAAGACGGTTCGACGGTTTCGACGGTTCGGAATCCTTTTGCGAAGTACCGATTGGTGTCGAGTCGTGTGGCGTATCAGTTGCTTCAGACGCAGCAGGGCGTGACGAATCCGGCGAAGATTTGGTTCATCGGCAATTTCCGTAAGGCGTTTGCCTATATGGAGAACTGGGGCATTACGGTGACGAAATCGATTCCGGGCTGTGAAGCCGATTTCACGCAAGACGTTGTTATGCGGTTCAAAGCGTCGGAGCGCGGCACGCCTGCGGTTCTTGATCCTCGCTATGTCGTGAAATGTACCGCGTAGTGTGCACTACAACCACACAGAGCCGCAATCTTTAGATTGCGCACAATCAGCGCAATCTAAAGATTGCGGCTCTGTTAACCTTTTTCCTCCCATGTATTCCACCATCAAAACCCAGACTTTATCCATGATTGCCGAGATGACGGCAAATCCGAAACCTTCGTATGCCGTCGACGGTCAGTCCGTTCAGTGGACGGACTATCTGAAACAACTTCGAGCCACCGTCGAATGGTGCGATCAACAGATCGCCCAAAGCGAAGGAGGAGTCGAAGAGATTACGATTTCTTACCCCTAACTCCTATGAACACAATTTCCCTATTTGACGGCGTTCAATCGCTTACGCTTTGGCATCATCAGACGGATACAACGACCGCTATTCCTTCGGCACTGCTTCGGCGGTATCGGCATCGGCTTTATTCGCAGGTGGTCGATACGGCTGTGCCAGTCAACTATGCCCACTGGTATTTCGAATCGGCAGAACCTCTTCCCGGCGATGAGATTCACGAATCGGACGGCACCGTCTGGACGATTCTCGAGGTGAATCAATCTCCGCTGACAGGCGTTTGGCAAGCTGTCTGCGAGACGTTTGCCTTTGCCGAACCGACGGAGTGCGTCGATCATCTTCGACAAGCCGCCGTTGTAACGGCATCGCTGCCAGTGCGCACCGGAACGATGACCACGATATTGGAGCCGGAAGTTTCGCATCGGCTCACGTTTTACGTACGTGATACAATTGATGTGGAGCCGAACGATGTTTTGCGGCGAAGCGACGGTTCGCTCTGGACGCTTGTGCGAGTCGAAAGTCCGCGATACCGAGCAAGATGGACGGCAGTGTTCACTACAAGGAGCGATGCAACCTTGTGAACGGATCGTTAATTCATTCCAGACTGGACTTCCTGATTGATCGATTCCAAAACGGTCGCAACTCCCAGTGAGGCGGGACACAGTCGAGTGCAATTTCCGCAACCGGTACAAAGGATCGTTCCGAATTTTTCCGGGTAAATACGGAACTTATGCTGAATCCGGTTGCGTTGCCGAGCGGACTGTTCCGAACGCGGATTGTGTCCCGACGCATGCAACGTGAACATGCCGAATTGACATGTATCCCAATTCTTGACTCGCTTCCCCTTGTTGGCTCCTCCTTCGTCCACGATGTCGAAACAATGGCACGTCGGACAAACGTAGGTACACACGCCGCATCCGACACAGCGTAAACTGGTATGGTCAAACATCGGATCGTCAAAATGCGTCCGCAAGTAATTTTCGACCTGCTTGGCATCGAATTTAACCTTTGGCGACAGTGCTGCTTTGCCGGTTTTGTCCGATTCTTCGGTGCGTCCTCGAAACAGTGCCGCCCCTTTTTCGGTATAAATTCGAACTTCAAAAGAATCCGTTCCGATGGGCAAGAGCATGGCATCGGCACCGGATGAAGTATCTGGGGCGAGTCCGACCGATGTGCAGAAGCAGTGCCTGTCCGCTTCTTGGCATGCTAACGCAACCACCGTTGTGAGTTCCCGGCGTTGTTGATAAAAACGATCCTGAAAGTCCCAGGCGAACACTTTATCGAGAATCGGCAAACTGGCAGAATCGCAGGGACGCACGCCGATAATGATCTGCTCTTGGATACTCTGTTCGGTATCGGCAATGACTAATTCTTTCCCTTCGTGCCGATACGTGCAGATCGTTTCGCATCTCGGAAAAATAAATTCTTTGACGGAATTGGACGGCATCAGTGCCGAATCCAAGAACATTTTGGGGGACTGCTCAATCTGCCGATAGAAATAGCGTCCATTGGCTTCGGTAAGTCCAATGACGGATTTTCTTGCGGACAACAGTTGTTCCACCAACTGATTCAAATTCGCACGAGTAACAGTGTGAGACATAGAATCGCTCGTCTATTCGCCAAAACGTTGACATATTTTCCTCTACCGGCGTGGAATTGTCAATGAGTGAATGGCATAAAAGGGGCGGCGTACATTCTTGACATTCTCTCTTTTTATGCAACCATATTGCTTGATGGTTATTTTTGCACTCTCTCTGGGCGTTGCGAGTTTGGTACTGGGGGCGGTTTTTTCCGGGACGGAAACGGCGTTCTACCGAGTGTCGAAGTTGCGGCTCAAACTCGATGCCCTCGGCGGCGACACGACTGCCAAGCGGTTGCTCTGGTTTGCGAACAATCCCGGCTTTTTCTTGGCAACGCTCCTTATCGGCAACAATGCCACCACTTACAGCGCATCGGTAACAATGGTGTTGTTCGTCGGCTGCGTATTGCCGCACACCGAAGGTGTGTATGCCGAACTTGCCGCGACGCTGATTCTCACGCCGATTCTGTTCGTCTGGGGAGAAATGTTTCCAAAATGTTTGGGACTGACCATTCCCAACGCAATATTGAGACGTTTTTCGCCGCTCGTCTTTTTTGCCTGCTGGCTTTTCCTCCCTTTCACGGCTATTCTATGGGGAGTCAACAAGATCATTGCCATTGTTCTGAAAAAATCGGACGCTGCCATCTCTCTGTCATTGGGACGCAGAGACCTTTCGGGCGTTCTCACCGAAGGAAAGGAGACGGGAATTCTTTCGGACACACAACGTCAACTTGCCGAAGGGATTTTTAACTGTTCGGATCGTCTCATTAAGGATTACACCTTGCCGCAACCGTCGCACACGAAGATCACCATGTCAATGAAACCGGAGTACGTGTTGGAAATTGCCCGAAAAACCCGGCAACTGGCGTTGCCCGTCTATGAAGCGGATGGTGAACATGACAATGCTGCTTTGCCCGTCGGTTATGTTCGAACGATCGACTTGGAAATTGCGGTTCGGCACCAGTTGAACGAGCAAGTTCGGCAACTTTCGCAGTTGTTGCAAACGGAGTTGCCGATTCGTAGTTTGGTCGAACTCTCCTCTCGTCATTCCTTGTTGACAGGATTGATTTTATTGCAAACGATGCAGAATCCGTTCGGTTGTGTGGTGGACGAACATCGCCGCCATATCGGATTTATCTGTGCGGATCAACTGCGGGATGTGTTGCTGGGCAAATCTGCATCAGTCGTGTCCCCGGAATTTTCTACTACCGGCTTTACCGATTGCAGTTCCATGCTATAATTTTCGGCGTTTCCTGATAGCGGTTCGATTTCCATCGGGATTATTTTTTCTATACCAACATGCCCGCTGATTCGGAGCCAGCATTTACCCGACAGAGCGATTCGGATTGGGGAAAAGTCTTTCCCAGTGGAATCCGAATTGACCGAAACACTTACGGTCTCGGTGTGTTCGCTTTTGCATTTATTCCGCAAGGAACTCCTATCGCCCGAGTATCGGGACAGATTATCCGTGATCCCGATTACGGCAGCGACTACTGTATCGATGCAGGAGACGGAAAAGTTCTGGAGCCATCAGCACCCTTTTGCTATCTCAATCATGCCTGTGAGCCGAACTGCCAGTTGACCCAGTACGTCAAAGAGGGAGATGCCGACGAGTCGGACGACTTGGAAACCGGTGAACTGACTGAAGAAGAAATGGACTTCGAAGGCGGCGACGATCTTTCGGACGACGATTGTGTCTATGGCGGTCTTGAAGAAGGCGAGTCCCTTGAATCCTGCAATGGCATAGAAGAGGATGATATGGAAACTGACGGATTATTTGAGGACGCTACGGAAGCCGAAATTTGGGTGGAGGCACTTCGGGACATTATGCCGAACGAAGAGTTGACGATTGATTACGCTTGGCCCGCCGACCGAGCCATGCGATGCCTCTGCGGTCAGCCCCAATGCAGAGGTTGGATCGTCGATCCCGCCGAAAGAGAACTTCTTCCAAAATAGGGGGGAACCTGCGTTGTCCCGCCATCAGTTACACATGTACTTGTTTGGCAACAACGACAATGCCGCTTTCGGTAATGGTAAAGCCGCGCTGCAGGTCGAGTGCCGGATCGTAACCAATCGTCGTGTAAGGCGGAATGTCCACATCCTTGTCAATGATCGCCCGGCGAATTTTTGATCCGCGCCCGACATTCACATTGGAAAAGAGAACCGACTCTTCAACCCGCGCAAAACTGTTCACCCGGCAACGGTGTCCCAATATCGAACGATTCACCACACCACCGGAAATAATACTGCCCGGACAAACAATACTGTCCACTGCAATGCCTGTGCGGTCGCCGTCGGCAAACACAAACTTCGTCGGCGGATAGTTCGGATGCAACGTATAAATCGCCCACTGTTCATCGTAAAGATTCAACAACGGGTCGACACTCACCAAGTCCATGTTGGCATCGTAAAACGCATCTAGGGTCCCGACATCCCGCCAATACGCTTCGGTTTTCCGGTTTTCATCCATAAAAGGGTACGCAAAAATCCGGTGTTTTTCAATCGCCGACGGAATTATGTTCGCTCCAAAATCGTGCAGACTTGTTCGATCGGTGGCATCCCGATGGAGTGCATCTCGCAAAAATTGTGTGCTGAAAATATAGATTCCCATCGAACAGAGACATCGGTCTGTCAGTCCCGGTATCAGTTTGGGCTCTTGCGGTTTCTCTTCAAATCCGAGGATTTGAAAATCATGGTCGACTTCCATGACACCGAACTGTCCTGCCGCTTCGGCGGGTGCCACGGAAATTGCCGCCACCGTTGCGTCGGCGTTGTTGTCAATATGAAAGTCGAGCATCCTGGAGTAATCCATTTTGTAGATATGATCGCCGCCCAAGATGATGACGTACTCGGAATGCTCTGTGTCCACGGCAAACATGTTTTGATAGACGGCATCGGCAGTTCCGAGATACCAACTTTCGCTGATGTACTGTTGCGGCGGAACAACATCGACGAACTCTCCCATTTCACGGCAGAAGTATCGGGACCAGCCCATGGAGATATGCCGGTCGAGGCTCATGGCTTTGTATTGGGTCAGCAACAAGATTTTCCGAAAACCGCTGTTATAGCAGTTGGAAAGGGTGAAGTCGATGATTCGATAGGCTCCGCCGAAGGGCACGGCAGGTTTTGCCCGATCACGTGTGAGCGGCTCCAATCGGGCACCGCGCCCACCGGCAAGAATAATGGCTAATACGTTTGTTCGGGGCATGCGATTCCTTACCGGACCTCACTACGTGATAGGCGCAGTGTAGCCGTAAGGTCTCCGCTTGTCAAGCCAGTGCGGCTATGTGGCTGACATTGGCGTACCAACCGTCCGGAGGTCGGTTTGCCCCAATTCTTGCTACCGGACTTCCCTAGTCTTGCACAATTCCTCCGTTTATGCTAAAATGAGAGAAAGCCGTCGAGAACCGGCAAAAAAGATGACCGGCGCGGCAGACCAAAACAGAAATCATAGAACATTTTTTACCGAAGTGTTGCGCGGCATACGGCGCAAGCGCAACTTGATCGAACCGCCAATGACGGTTCGACAACGTGTACGATTCAATTCCATTCAATAAATTGGTACATCTCCAATTCAACGGACATTTTGATTCAGAATTTACTGAGTCCGCCCACTGGTCGGCGAACTCAACCGTTCTTTTTGCCGACTCCATCGTCGAGCGGACATCAGTCAGCGATGCAAACTCAAAGGGAAACGAGTTCCACACGATACTGCCGAAAAGGAAAGCCTAGTATGAAACAAGAAATGATTGTCAACTGCCGACAGTCCGAAGAATGTCGGATTGCCGTCCTCGAAGACGGTATCCTCGAAGAACTCTACGTGGAACGGACTTCACAGAACAACTATGTCGGGAACATTTACAAAGGAGTCGTCGTCAATTTGGAAAAGGGAATCCAAGCCGCCTTTGTCGATTTCGGAGTCGGACGCAATGGATTCCTGCACATCAGCGATGTCGAAGCCTGTTATTTCACGCAGGTTCCCGACTGGCAAAAGCGCGAACGCGAGATGGAAGAGCAGTGGCAAAGCCGATACGGGCATCGTCCTGACCGCTTCGCTCCGGTGGACGACGGACTACGCAACCGACCGCGATTCAAGCCGCCGATTGAAGAAGTGTTCCATCGAGGCGACGAAGTGCTGGTGCAGGTCATCAAAGAAGGCATCGGACACAAGGGACCTACGCTCTCCACATATATCAGCATACCGGGACGGTATCTTGTACTGATGCCGTCGCTTGGTCGCGTGGGCGTTTCCCGAAAAATCGAAGACGATTCGGTACGCCGGAAACTGCGACAGATGTTACTGCAACTCAATCCGCCTGAAGGACTCGGATTCATCGTCCGAACAGCAGGAGCAGATCGAACGCAAAAGGAATTGTCGAGAGACCTCGCCTATCTGATGCGACTCTGGGAAGTAATCGTACGCCGGATCAAGAAAATGCCTGCGCCCATCCACATTTACGAAGAGAGCGACATTATCATTCGGACGATTCGAGACGTTTTTAGTTCCGATGTTGACTCCATCGTGATTGACGAACCGGCTGCCTACGAACGGGCAAAGGAATTTTTGGAATTTGTCATGCCCCGACAGGTCAGCCGGTTGCAACTCTATTCCGGCAAGGAACCCGTGTTTCACAAGTTCGGCATTGACCGGGAAATTGCCCGAATCAATCGTCGCCGGGTGCCGCTCAAAGGAGGCGGATCGCTCGTCATCGACCAAACAGAGGCACTGGTGGCAATTGACGTGAACAGCGGCAGTTTCCGTACCGATGAAGACGCAGAAGAGACGGCGTATCAAATGAATTTGATCGCCGCCAAGGAAATTGCAAGGCAACTTCGTCTTCGAGACTTGGGCGGCGTGATCGTGAACGACTTCATCGATATGCGGAAGGAGTCGCATCGCCGCAGTGTGGAACACACTCTTCGGGATGCGATCAATAGGGATCGTGCGAAGACGAAAATTTTGCGAACGAGTCCATTCGGTTTGATCGAAATGACCCGGCAACGGATTCGACCATCATTGAAACGCAGTGTTTTTCAAGAGTGTCCGTGCTGTCATGGCGGCGGGGTGGTCAAGTCGCCGGAGAGTATGGCGCTCGATGTTTTTCGGGCATTGGAATTGGCTTCGCACAAGCCGGGCATTGCAAAGGTCCGGATTTCGCTGGCGGACGACGTGGTCGATTATCTCAACAACAAGAAGCGGCTGGAACTGGCGACGATAGAACGTGAAGGCAACGTGGAGATTGTGATTCGGGCGCAACCGGATGCGTGGCCCGAACACTTGGAAATCGAGTGCTTCGACGCAGGCAATAAACCGATACCGTTTAGTTTACTGTGAGCCCCATAACAGTATAAATCATGACCAAAGTTGCGTTAATCACCGGCATTACCGGACAGGACGGTGCCTACTTGACTCGGCTCCTTTTGAGCAAAGGATACATCGTTCACGGAATTCAACGGCGAAGTTCGTCCAATAATGCCGTCCGAATCGACGGAATCGTACCGGAACACAAAGACCGGTTGCATCTGCACTTCGGCGATATGACCGATGCCGTCGGACTGACAAAAATTTTGCACGCCACTCAACCGGACGAACTCTATAATCTTGCAGCGATGTCGCATGTCAAAGTTTCCTTTGACATGCCGGAATACACTGGAAACGTCAATGCTCTCGGCGTGATTCGGCTTCTCGAAGCCCTTCGGGAATTGGGATTAGCAAAGACGACCCGATTCTATCAGGCTTCGACTTCGGAACTTTACGGCGGTCTGTCACCGGAGTCTTGCAACGAATCGACTCCCTTCCATCCGCGAAGTCCTTACGGCGTTTCTAAACTGTTCGGATATTGGGCGACTGTCCACTATCGGGAGGCGTTCGGCATGTTTGCCTGCAATGGGATTCTGTTCAATCACGAAAGCCCTTTTCGGGGCGAAACATTCGTAACTCGAAAAATCACGAAGGCGGTGTGCCGAATCAAGCGGGGATTGCAGGAAAAACTGTCTGTCGGCAATTTGGAAGCGAAGCGCGATTGGGGACACGCCGCCGATTACGTCGACGGAATGTGGCGGATATTGCAGCAATCAGAACCGGACGATTACGTGTTGGCAACGGGAGAAACCCGAAGCGTTCGGGAATTCATTGAACATGCCTTTTCGGCAGCAGGAATGACGATTGCGTGGCGCGGGTCGGGGCAGACCGAACAGGGATACGACACAGCGTCGGGCAAACTTCTAGTGGACATTGACCCGCAGTTTTTCCGTCCGGCGGAGGTGAACGTTTTGCTGGGAGATTCGAGTAAGGCAAGACAAAAACTAGGTTGGGGTCCGCAACATTCGTTTGCTGATCTCGTTCGGGATATGATCGAACACGATCTTGCGAACTGTTCTACCGCACGATCCACTTCTCAAGGGTGAGGCGAAGTTTTTCGGGATCAATCGGTTTCGTTAAATGATCGTTCATTCCCATGTCCAAACTTCTCTGATAATCGGTGTCCATCGCATTAGCGGTCATTGCCAGAATCGGCAGTTTATCCGTGCCCGGCTTACCCGAATTCCGAATCGCTTGGGTCGCTTCAAGTCCGTCCATTTCCGGCATTTGTATATCCATCAAGATCACATCGAAATCATTTTTTTTGACCGCTTCGACTGCTTCGATTCCATTGTCTACCACCGTCAATTCCACGTCTAACAACTTCAACAATTCGGACGCAACCATCTGATTAACCTTGTTGTCTTCGGCGAGTAAAACTTTTGCTCCCCGAATGTCCGCGCGAACTTCATTCGTTTTGGCAGTCAAATCCTCACGAAATGTCGCTTTCAGTGTTTCCCTTAGAACGCTGGGAAGCACAGGTTTGATCAAGACATCCGAAATGTTCAAACCTTTAGCCTGCCGCAGACAATCTTGCCGGTCATATGCAGAAACCATTAGGATATACGGCGGCGTAATTTTGTCGCTCTGACGAATTGTTCTGACCATTTCGACACCGTCCATTCGGGGCATTCGCCAATCGACGATGACCAATTCAAAAGGGACTCTCATGAACGTTGCCTCTTCCAACTTCTGCAACGCTTCCGTTCCTGATCGGGCTGAAGTCACGTTCATGTGCATGGATTGAATCAAGGTTGTTAAAACTTCCAGGTCACTGGGATCGTCGTCAACAAGCAGGACTCGCCGTTTGTGCAACAACGACATGGACGACAAACTCGGTTCGACTTTAGACTTCTCAAAAACCGCCGTAAAACAAAACGTTGCTCCTTGACCGGGAATACTGGTTACACTGACTTCCCCTTCCATCAATTCGACGAGACTCTTGACGATGGAGAGCCCGAGTCCTGTTCCGCCGTACTTTCGGGTGGTCGAACCATCGGCTTGTGCGAAGGACTCGAAAATCTTTTCGATTTGTTCCGGTTGCAATCCGATGCCTGTATCTTTCACCTCAAAAGAGAGGTAAATCTTTGTCGAATTTCCCCGGACAGGCAAATCGGTTTCTTTGATCGTCACAAAAATACCGCCCGCCGTCGTGAATTTAACGGCATTATTGATTAAGTTGAGCAGTATTTGTCGGAGACGCAACGGATCGCCGACTAAACTGTCGCTTATGTCAGGATCTATCTTCGTAATAAGTTTTAACCCTTTACCGGCTGCGCTGGTGTTAACAATATCAATGACTTCTTTGATCGTTCGCTTCAGTGAGAATGGAATCAATTCCAATTCAAGTTTTCCCGACTCTATTTTAGAAATGTCGAGAACGTCGTTAATGATACCCAGTAAATTATTCGCGGCGGTCTGCGTTTTCAAGAGATAATCCCTCTGTTTTTCTCCTAATTCGGTTTGTAAACAGAGATAAATCATTCCGAGGATGGCATTCATCGGAGTCCGAATTTCGTGACTCATTCTTGCCAGGAATTCGCTTTTCGCTTTGGTGGCGATCTCGGCTTTGTCCCGCGCCTGAATCAATGCCCTTTCCGTCTCTTTTAATGCCGTTATGTCCACGATCCACGAAATGGTTTTATGAGTGCCGTCCGGTGTAAAGGGAAGCGTGGTCAACATAAAGTCACGAACCTCTCCATCCGCACACGGAAACTGGATGTCGTGCCGAATAAAAATCCCTTTGGCACGTATTTCGCGGACAATCTCTTCACGGCTTATTCTATCGGGCAGATCATTTAGAATTTTTGCATAGACCACTTCCATGGATGTGCCGGGCGGAATGTCTAACAGTTCATGCCCCTTGCGGTTTAAGTGGCTAATTTTGCCATCCGTGGAAGTCAGTACAGCCACAGGGCTGGTTTCCAGAATCCAATTCAACGTTCGTTGCTCTTGCGCTAAATGCCGTTCTGTTTGTTGCCGTTGGATTGCCGAGGCGATCAACATTCCTGCCGATTTTAGAATCCCCGCCTCGGTCCTGTCCCAAATGCGTTCATTTCGGCAATCATCGAAACCAATGAACCCCCACAACTCGTCCCGGAACCGAATCGGAGCCACGAGAATCGAAATGATTCCCTGCGGCGACAGTTGGTCTTGTTCCGCCTGGGGCATGTTCCGAACGATATTGTTGACGCACTCTCCGGCGTGGAACGTTTTCTCCCAGGTGGGTATCGACTCGCTGCACTTAATTCTGACGGTGTATTCGTTTCCTTGTTGCGGCTCGGCGAGCGGCGACCACTCGAAAACTTGGGAACTGTACAACTCGTCGTCGATCATTTCATTTTTCCAAACGTACACACGATCCACATCGGTTGCCGTCCCAAGAATGTGCAGGACTTGTGAAATAGAATGGGCGAACTCTTCGGAAGTTGTGGTCAATAGGATACTGGCAGCATCATTGACCGCGGCGAGCAATCGGTCGCGGCGTTGCATGGCAACATCGGCAATTTTCAGATCAGTAATATCTTGGAGCGTACCCGATATACGAATGACCTTTTTATCGGTGATATGCGATTCGGCGACACCGCCGCGGCTACGAAAGTACCGCCATTCTCCTGAAGCAGTTCTCATCCGATAGACCGTATCCAATATGTCGGCATACCCCCCAATCACCTCTGCCAATGTGGTCCATGCATGGGAATCGTCAGGGTGAAGGAATTGTTGGAACTTGTCGAGTGTGAGCGGCAAAAATTCTTCGGGATTGTAGCCGTAAACCGTCAAAAAATCTGCGCTGATGTTCAAGACTCCTTCGGCGACGACAAAATCCCAGTGTGCGATTCCTGCCCAGCGCAGCAGATCGCTAACTTGGGAGCGGTATCGAACAAGTGATTCTTCCGCGGAAACAGTCTGTGAGGACGGGGAACCCGACATAACACTGCGCAAAAAAGCGACACTCCTACAAATCCATTATACCACAGATTCCCTGTCGAAAAAATACAGGAGATAGAAGTTAGGGGTTAGAAAATGCAACGAGTCGCAAACGTATCCCTACCGGTTCGGCATCAATTTTGGTACAATGCCTCATTATGATACGCTCAATTTTTGCGTTTATCTTTTGTCTGAATTGTTGCATCGCCGTCTGTGCCGACGAAGTTCTACTCGACGTAGACCTTCCCTTAACAGCGAAGTCCGCCCACGCTGCTACCAAAACGCTCGAACGGCTTGCACCGGAAACTTCGACCGTTTTCATTCAACTCAACGTCCGTACCGACCAAGAACTTTTTGGTCGCGGAAGCACTTTCGGCGCGTGTTACGAATTCGCCTCGCTCCTGACCAGCGAAAGATTTTCCCATGTCCGTTTCGTTGCCTTTATGCCGCAATCCATTCAAGGACATGCCGTACTGGTTGCTCTTGCCTGTACCGAACGGATTATGGCAGACCGCGCCGAAATCGGTGCCGCCGGAATTGACGAACCTCGAATCACTCCCACCCATCGGCAAGCCTATCAGGAAATCGCCAAGCGGCGAAACATTCCGCTTGCCCTTGCCAATAAACTACTCGACCCGAATGCCGCGTTGCTCCAAGTCGAAACGGAATACGGACTGCGGCTTATTGCGCCTGCCGATGTCGAACAACTGCAACAAACGGAAACGTTCGCCGATGAACCGAGTACCGTCGTCTCGGCGGGACAGCACGGAATCTTTACGTCGGCACTCGCCCGACAGATTCGCTTGATCGATCTGATTGCGGACGACCGAATCGCTGCCGTTCGAGGACTCGGACTCACGCCGGACACTCTGAAAGTGATTCCGATTCTCAACGAACTGGGACATGCCGTCCGAGTCAATTTGACTGGGGTTCTCAATACCGACAGAGTCGGTGCCGTGATGCGGAGCATCCGAAAATACATGGACTCCGCCGACAAGCCTGTCAATTTTTTATGCCTGTACATTGATTCTCCCGGCGGTGATTTGGACGCAAGTTTGACGCTCGCTTCGTTTCTTGTTTCGGAAATTGATTCCGCAAAGATTCGGACAGTGGCGTACATTCCTTACCATGCGAGATCGGATGCCGCTCTGCCGGCGATAGCCTGCGACGAAATCGTGCTGGGTCCCGATGCCGTTTTGGGAGGCGACGGCGCAAGGGTTTTTCCTGCCGATCAAATTGCCGATGCCCGGAGAATGATTCGGGAATCGATTGCCAAAAAAGCCCTGCGGTCTTGGTCGCTACCGGCGGCATTTGTTGACCCGGAAATCGAAATTTTCAAGGCGGTGAAAGATTCCGACGGTGCCCGAAGACCTTTGACGTACTACCTTTGCGCCGAAGAACTTGAAGAGTTTCCCGACCATATTCAATGGCGAAAGGAAAAGACCGTAAAACCGAAAGGCGAACTCTTGCGGATTATCGGCGGCAAAGGAGAACAATTTCTGGTGGATCGCCCCGCAAAAGATTTTAACGAGTTCAAATTGCTCTACGGCTTGGAGAATGACCCCATGTTGGCGGACACGACTTGGGCAGACCAGTTGATTCATTTTTTGCAATCGCCCGGTATGTCGGCGATGATTCTGCTGATCGTGTTCTTTGCGTTAATTATAGAATCGCACTCACCGGGCATCGGTATCGGATTGTTGGTGGCGATTGTCGGAGTCGTCTTGTACTTTTGGCTTCACTTTCTCGGCGGAACGGCTGGCTGGCTGGAAGTATCGCTATTTCTAGCAGGACTCGGTTGTGTTCTACTGGAATTTTTCGTCTTGCCCGGCATGGGAATTTTCGGACTTGGCGGAATTGCGCTGGTCTTGGTTTCGTTGGTGTTAGCGAGTCAAACATTTATTGTGCCGCAGAATTCGTATCAACTTCAAGAGTTTCGCAATTCGCTGTTGATTCTGGCAGTCGCGGGGTTCGGTGTCTTCGGTTTGGGCATTGTTATGTCCCGAATGTTGGAAAAGATGAGCAAACCGAAGGACACGGCGATGATTCAAGAGACGGAGCGGCTGGCGAACTACGACGATCTGGTGGGACAGATCGGCACTGCTGCCACGAGGCTTGTTCCCGCAGGAAAAGCACGAATCGGCAACGAATTGTACGATGTCGTGTCCGACGGCGATTTGCTCGAAAAGGATACTCCTATCGAAATCGTTCAAGTCATTGGTTATAAAATCGTAGTGAGACGTGCCGGTTTGCGGTAGGAATCCTCCAAGGAAGTGTGCCAACAGAGCATTTTTCGACAAGTGTTACACAAGAAGGGTTATACAATAAAGCGGTATGGGAGAAAACATACAAACACAGCCAATGGATATTACGTCTGATATTTCTCTAAGTGATTTGCAGGAGTTGATCCGCAAGATGTATTTCGACAAAGATTCAGCACGCGGTGCCGAAGCGACGTTTCTTTGGTTCACGGAAGAAGTTGGCGAACTGGCGGCTGCCGTTCGGAGTGGCACCAGCGAAGAACTTCACGAAGAATTTGCCGATGTGCTGGCTTGGCTCGCCACCCTTGCCAACATCAAAAACGTCGATCTGACGCAAGCGTTAGTTGCAAAATACGGCTCCGGTTGTCCGGGTTGCGGAAAATTGGTTTGCCAATGTCCCGATAATGAAAAGCCATGAAGACGGTTAAGAGTGCTCACACGTAAGGTTTTCATAGTATTTTTCCTACAATCCTCACAATTCACACGTTCCAAGAGACAAGGGCAACGTTCTCGTTGCTTTTTCTGATTTTTCCGGGCGAAACGAGACGAAATTCACCGAGGAGAGTGGTTTTGCTTTTTCATCGGAGAGATTCTATGCGTCGAGCTGTTTCCGTCTTCGTTTGCGTCGTAATGGCAGGTTTTTACGTCGGCGTGAATGCCCAAATCCCGGAAAACGCTATGTTCCAGCCGGGAAGTTTTGCAGTTCCCTATCATACGGTGCCTTATCGACCGGCACAGGTTGCGCCGCCAGCGGTTGCACAAGAAACCGAAGCACCAGCGGACGATTCCACGACTGTGTGGGAAATGAAATTCAGTCCGCAGACCAGCGAACCTTCGCCAGCACCACTTCCGCCTCCTTACGAAGTTCCGCATTTGACGTTCGTCTACAACCACTGGACGGGACGTTTTCATATTACCCCTTATGAGCCGGGCTATGCGGCGAATCCGTCGGCGTTTCCGAAGCAGACTTCGCCGCGACATATTTGGATTGCCTCTCGAGCGGCAGCCGCAAACCCGCAACCGCAGGTGCAGTATATGAGTTATTACGATCCTGACCCGGCCATTTTGCCGGCAGAGATTCGGCTCCGCGGTTCAAGATTTGCCGGACCGCTCACGCAACTTCAACCAGTGCCGTTGCCGGTGCCGCGACCGGAAACAGCCCAACCTGTGAACCCGCCGCCTCGATCCCGACTAGGAGCACGGATACAATATAACTTTGGTGCCTTCTCCGTGCGGTAAGGAGTTCTAACTTTTCACTTTACATTCGCTCGCGGCGGAGCAACCTTTGCAGGGAGAGGGTGTTGGTTCGGCTTTCGGTGCCGTATCCGCCTTGGCGGACTTTCTGTACGAGTCGCTGCGATAGTCTGTTTGATAGAATCCGCTGCCGCGGAACATAATTGCCGCTCCGCCGCCGATCAATCGGCGAAGTTTGTTTTTGCCGCACTGCGGACACTTTTTCAGCGGTTCTTCCTTGATATATTGAAACTCTTCAAATTCGTGGGAGCAGGAATCGCAATGATAATCGTAAGTCGGCATAGAACAAACAAAAATAGGGGGAAAATGGTATGATCAACTGCCTGCGATTATAACCGAAATTCCAAAAAGCAATAGCCCACAACTATTTAGCCGGTACTCCTGTACTCCGGCGCACTACAACTCCGCTTTTGCACAAAAATCCATAATGCTTACCGACATCATCCACGCTCCGCTTGACGATTTGCTGAACGAAGCAAACCGAGTCCGCATCGAGACATTCGGCAATGAAATCGACCTTTGCGCCATCGTGAACATCAAAAGCGGACACTGTGCAATGGACTGCCGATTTTGCGCTCAAAGTCAGTATCATTCTGCGATCATCGAAACCTATCCCCTTGTGCCTGCTGAAGAGTTGGCAACGAAAACGCACAATTTGTGGAGTCAAAACATTCATCGCATAGGCTGGGTGGCGAGCGGTCGGTCGCCCACAATGGAAGAAATCGACCGTATCATTGAATCGGCAACTTCCCTTTTAGCCGCCGAAGATGTTGCCCCGGCAAATCAAATTTGCGTCTCGCTCGGACAGTTGGACACCCCGGCACTGCGCCGGATGCACTCTGCCGGATTTTGCCGTTACCATCACAATTTAGAAACGTCGGAGCGATTCTATTCCTCGATATGCACGACGCAACGTTGGCAAGATCGCCGGGCAACGGTCGAACGAGTCAAAGAAATCGGCTGGTCGGTTTGTAGCGGTGGACTCTTCGGACTCGGCGAAACATGGGAAGACCGGTTGCAACTTGCTCTTTCGCTTCAAAAAATGGAAGTCGATTCTGTGCCGATCAATTTTTTCACTCCGATTCCCGGTACACCGCTTGCCGACCGACCGGTGCTGTCTCCTGACGAAGCCCTAAGGATTGTCGCTCTGTTTCGTTTGACCTTACCGAAGGCGACGATTCGGATTTGCGGCGGAAGACCAACCGTTTTTGCCCGACGCGAACAGGATGAACTGTTGCTCCGTGCCGGCGCAAATGCATTGATGACGGGCAACTTTCTTACGACCTCGGGCATTTCTCCCGAAAAGGATTGGGAGATGCCACATGTGCGTCTCACAGGGTGAGGCGGCTAAACGATTGCGGCTCCGTGCCGGTTATGGTATATTTGCAGATGCTGTTTATCGGGTAACATTCCATTGCCTTTTGGCCAAAGAAAACAATGAATTTTAATCAACAGGAAATCTGGTTTGTTACCGGAGCCCAACTTTTGTACGGCGGGGAAACAGTCAGACAAGTGGACGCACAATCGACCGCAGTAGTCAAGGGACTCAACGAGACGAAAACGTTGCCGGTCAAAGTCGTGTACAAAGGGACGGTCAACACCGCCGCCGAAATTGCCGAACGTTTTCAAGAAGCAAACAACAGCGCAAAGTGCATCGGAATCATTACGTGGATGCATACGTTTTCTCCGGCAAAAATGTGGATACACGGATTGCAAATTCTACAAAAGCCCCTCCTGCATCTGCATACGCAATTTCATCGGGAGATTCCGTGGTCGGCAATCGACATGGATTTCATGAATCTCAATCAGAGCGCCCACGGCGACCGGGAATTCGGATACATCATGGCACGCATGAGAAAGTCGCGAAAAATCGTCGTCGGACATTGGGAAGACAGCGAAGTGCATGACCGCATTGCGGTTTGGATGCGAGTCTGTGCTGCCTGGGCAGACGCAAAGTCGATGACAATTTTACGTTTCGGCGACACCATGAACAATGTTGCTGTGACCGACGGCGACCGGGTCGAGGCGGAAATCAAACTCGGTTATCACGTCGACTACTATCCTGTCGGCGACCTTGCCGCCGAAGTTGCCCGAACGACTGACACAGAAATGGATACACTCGTTGCCGAGTATGCCGCTCAATACGATTTCGCACCGGATGCAGCAAAGGGAGGAGCAAAACATCAGCAGGTTCGTGAAGCCGCAAGGATCGAAATAGCGATGCGTAAAATTTTGCAGGAAACAGGTGCGAAAGCGTTCACCACGAATTTTGGTGTTCTGCACGGTGTGAATCAACTGCCCGGCTTGGCATCGCAGCGGCTGATGAATGACGGTTACGGTTTCGGTGCCGAAGGGGATTGGAAAACTGCCGCGTTGGTGCGCTCCTTCAAAGTGATGGCGGCGGGACTGCCCGGCGGGACATCGTTCATCGAAGATTACGTCTATCATTTCAAAGGTAAAGGAGCGATTTTGCAGGCTCACATGCTTGAAATCTGTCCTTCCATTGCCGGTAACAAACCGTGTGTCGAGGTGCATCCGCTCAGTATCGGCGGCAAGGCTGACCCGGCACGATTGGTCTTTACTGCGCATGAAGGGTCAGGCATTGCGGCAACTATCGTTGACAGGGGAAATCGTTTTCGGATGCTTGTCAATCAGGTCGATTGTGTGAAACCGGAGGCTGATCTTCCGAAACTGCCGGTTGCCCGGGCATTTTGGACACCGCAACCTGACCTCAAGACTTCTGCTCACGCTTGGATACTGGCAGGTGGCACACACCATACGGCGTTTGCGTATTCCTTGTCCCGTGAATACTTGGAGGACTACGCCGAGATTGCCGGTATCGAAATGTTGCTGATTGACCACGACACAACGATTGGCGATTTTCGGAATCAGATGCGATGCAATGATGTCTATTATGCGTTGAATCCTCATTAAACTTATTCCCTAACCGACCCTTCGCAAGCGGAGACGACGGCAGATTTCGCCCAATCGTCAATACCTCCGAGGAGTTCCTTGTGAATTGAGACGCTCTGCAAGGTTGACGATGCGGACATCGGTGTCATGCTTGCCCCGGTCAATCAAGAGCCGCTGCAAGGTACGATCATCAGTCGTTGCCAAAAACGATGCCGTTCGATAACGTACTTCATTACTCGGATCATCCAGTAATACTTTCAACCAATCTGCCGGATGAATGTTCGACGTGTGTGGTAACATCGCCACGATTTCTTGCCGGACTGCCGAAACCGGATGATAGAGCCGCCACGCCAACTTCATGTGCGGCTCCTGAAAACCGTCTCGTGAAATCAATGTTCTTCGGGCAGATTCAACGTGTGCCGATTCAGGATGATGCAACACTATCATCAGTTGCGCCGTCGGTAAATGAGGAATACGCTCCAAAGGCATGTGTTGCAGTTCCGATGTGAGAAAAGCGTCCGAACGGAAGGTTCCTCCCGACTCGATCAATTTTTGATTGCGATATTCTTCCGATATGTCAGACGACATGTCAGAATATCTAGACGTTTCCGAATCATTACCCGCAAAAACATTGTTTGCAGAAACGTTGTTTGCAGAAACGTTGTTTGCAGAAACGTTGTGGGCAACTTTTTGCTCCACTTCGGCGGCGAAGCCCTGTGGCGGCGCAAGACCCGCAATGACTGGTACTTCTCGATTTTTTTGCGCTCGTTGATACACCATAAGACGATCCGCCCTCGAAACAGAAAAGGGATTGAAACTTCCGGCATCGGCAAGAGCCGTTTCATTGTTTTCTTGCCTTGCCGAAGTCGGCACAAAAGGTTGACCATTGGAAGCGAGAAGCAACGGTTGTTGTGTTCGCTGTTGCAATGACGCAACAGTCGGAAGCGTCGAATCGAAGTCTTTATGTTTGGGTTCGTTTCGCCTTCGTCGCATACTTTCCAATTGAGAAAGCAATCGTTCGCACCGGGCAATCGTCTTTTGCCGGTTCGCGACCGATTCAGGCGAGGCAACACTCGTGGAGCGGATTTGCATGATCTGATCAACAAACCGCATCGCTTCCGTTTGAGCGACGGGAGAAAATTGACTACACGACTCCAAAAGTGCTTCCGAAAAAACGAGAAAATGGTGATCTCTGTATTCGGATTCTTGCCAGCGGTCGAATTCGTGCAGGAAGGCATCTCGACATGCCGTAAAGACCGATTCCCGATGCGAAGTCAATCCTTTCACCAAGCCGGGGACACCTGCGTCTCCCATTTGAACGAGGATTTTAATCAATCGAGGCAGGTCTTCCTCTGCGCAAGTTTCGAATTGTTCGGCGTAAAATTGGGCAAGTTGGTCAGGAGACTTTTGGACTTGCCGGACGGCAACGAAGGCGATGAGCAGAGTCATCGGCACAACGAGTCCCCAAGGGGAAAGGAGAAATTGGTTCAGCAGTTGCCAAAGCAGCGACAACGGCGTGAACAAAAGCGTTCGGACAATTATGAGCATTGACGTTTGCCGGTTTTAGTACACAAATCCCCGGAGCGAAGGATACGGTTTTATGGCAAATGGGTCAAGGCAGTTTTTCGGCGCACTACGCGGCTGTTACCTCAATGACTGAATGGCTTTTTCCAACTGCGCTCTCGTGAGACACGCCTGTTCAAAGTGCGGTTGCGAATTAAAAACGTCCCTACCATTGCCCCGCTCTTCTTCCGGTTGCTCCAATTCTCCTACCGTGTCCATGCGCGTCGTCATCACTTCGTTTCGTAATGCCTCCAACCACTCTGGAATCTCGAAACCGACTCCCATAGGATTCTTCGCAAAGTTTTCGATTTGGAGATACAATTCGTCAAACGCCGTTTTCTCTTCGTCTCGCTGGGCTTGCCGAATCGCCTTCGGAACAAGACCGCACATCCGGTCAATTTGCAACGGACGCACAAATCGTTCCTGCAACTTTTCATGCACGCTCGGCAACCACATTCCGTACTTTTCGCTCAACCGCTGGTACTGTTTCAGAAATCCCTCCGCCTCCTCGACACTCTGTTTCGTAACCGCTCGCTCCCAAAGCAGTGCCGCCTCTTCACAGCCGGCACGAATCATCGAATCATGAACCCAATACACAGGTTTCATCTGCCACGAAAGCCGCTCGTATGCCGTCTGTACCCGAAGCATATCGAGAAGCATATACATTTTCTCGCCGTGATCCGAATGAGTCGTCGTACTGTTGTAGTCGATATACTCCGAATAGTTTTCGACAATAGACTCCAGAATAATTTCCACATTATTCACCGCCCTTCTCCAGTCGATTCGTCTTCGCTCCAAATCGTCCAGCAGTTTTTCGGCGATTTCAATTTCGCCTTCTTCCTTTTTAATTTTCAAGAGTGCTTGCAGATAATTTCCGACCCCTTGATGCAGGATAGCACGCAAGTTGCCGAAGCCCATGTTCTGCTGCGTGAAAAAGTCATGACCGTAGCGTTTGATAAATTCCTTCACATCTTCCCAAGCACGAGGAGCTCCGATGGCTTCCACCGGCGAAATGCGAATCTGATCGCTATGGGAAATCCAAAAGTCCCTAAGATGAATAAATATCTGCTCCATGGACACGATCAATGCCGTGTTTTGCTGCGTCCGCTCCTTATCGGCAAGTTTACTGAATTTCCACGACCTTGCCGAAGCCGCCACACATTTTGTGACCGCCCTCGATGCGGTTTCGACCAGACGATCAAATTCCGTAATGGCACCCGGTCCCACGGTATTGTTCTGTTCAATTGTTTGAATCGTTTCGAGCAGTTTGAAGAGTTCGGTAATCAATCCGAGTCGAGGCGCAAATTCCAAGAGCCGGATAATCGCCTGCTGGATTCTCCGGCACTGCACGATTGCCGATGCCGACCCACCGCGAGAAGTCGGAATGTAAAGAATCGTTGTCTGCGACAATGTTTTGAGCATTTGATTCCACATTTTTTTGACCAGTTTGACATCGCAACGAAAAATCGCGCGATTGACCGCCAGTACCGTGACCTCCCAAGGGTCACGTACCGAACCGTCGATAGTCATCATGGGATCACTTTCGAGATAAGATTCGAGAGTCATCTGGGTATCCAATACTTCCACGTGCGTCCAGATGACGCGGTCGATCAAAATTTCCTTCATTCCGCGATGCTGGTCATATTCCATGAGCGATTTGGACGTTCCGCTGGGCGACGGCACCTTATAGGCAGATGCCTGTTGCAACAGCGAATCCAAACCACTACCGTAGGCGGCGATCTGCGAAAGCCAAAAGGCAAGGTGCTGCTCGATTTCTTCCGTTGTCTCTTTGGTGATTTCACCGACTTCGTTCTTGACGGCGAGAGATTGCCAGTCCGATTTTTTCGGCACCAAAACAAAACCGGCAAGACGTTCCGTGACGAACTTCCAAAGTTTGGACATGGTGGAAATGAAGAGCAATCGGTCGCCGATTCGATCCATTTCTTCGGCGATTTCCAAATCTTCTCCCGAAAGATCGAATCCGCCGGGAGTGGGAGCGTCCATCAAGGAGTCGTCGATGCCGTCGTCCGTCGAATCTTTGTAGGTAAATTCTTCATAAGCCGCCCCATAGAGCGAGTCGGGATCGTCTTTTTTGCGTCGTTTCTTTTTCTGGGCATCGGACATGGTGTCCCCGTCATCGAAACCGTCGCCGAAGCCATCATCGAAGCCAGCATCGAACATTTCGTCGTCTGTTCCCTTTTTGGGCTTTTGGGGAGTTCTTGCTTTTTTCCCTTTCCCTCTTCCTTTTCCCGCTCCGCCTTCGAACATGTCGTCGTCCAGGTCAATGCCGGGAACGTGCCAATAGAGATCGGCATTCGCTTCCATGAGTTCGAAAAACTTTCGTGTCAATTTCCAGCGTTCGGCAAACGTCAGCGGCGGAACTTCCTTGACCGTGCGTCGCCGCAACGATTTTGCCGATGACCGCTCTGTTTCCATACAGTCGCTCTTCGGCGGTTTCCAAAGTTGATCCATCCACCGCACTGCCATCGCATGAAACGAATAATCACTTTCGACCAACGGAATCTTTTCGGCATGTTCGAGCCAGTACATCAGCAGATTCATGGAAGCCACCGGGTCTTGCTGATCCAATAGTGCTTCTGCCAGCAGCACGAACGCTTTGGTCGTTTTGAACCGCTCGACGTGCCGACTCCAAAACGCAATGTCTCCGGCGGAAGTTCCTGCCTTATGCCAAACGGCAAGAGCCGTCGAAACAACGGCGGCGGATTCCCAGGCATCCTCGCCGGAAAAACTGTCGATGTTACTGACATCAGTGGTTCCGTATTGATCCCACCACCCTGCCAAGTCGCTCATCTTGTCGGAAAGGTCGGCTTGCAGATCACCGTTGCCCGATGCCGCCGCCTCCTTTTGTAAGCGGCTGTAAATGTCAAAAACCTCTTCCATAAGGTTGATAATATCGTCGATCCGATGATCGTGGATGGCATTTTCGGCAGTATGGAACAGGCTAAAAACTCCGCCGAAGCCGAGGATCGTCCACGGGTCAATGATCGCCCCACAGGTGATGCCTCGACGTATTAAATCTTCGATTTTCGGCAAATTGGCGGCGGCATCGGGCAGTTTGTTCTGGTCGGTCAACGCATGCGTTTCCGTAATCAGACAGTCGATCATGGTGAAGAGTCGCGCCGATGTCACCGAAATGGCATGCACCTGTGTCATGGCGGCTTCGGCGTATCCCATGCGTGCAAAAATTCGGGCAAGTTGCATCCGCTGCAACTGGTCGGCACGTCGTTTTGCCATTTGCCGATTCAAATCTTGCCGACAACCTCCGAACGGTTGATAAAGCCGCTCTTGTTCTTTCTGAATTCGGGGCTTCATCTTGTTCGGAATCTTGTGAATGATCTGATTGTAAAACCGATCCCGATAGTCTGCAATGATCGGCATTAAATCGCTGAGCGAAGTTTCGGAATCGTAAGTGTTGGGTGTATCGCCGCAAACTCCTGCCCCCATGAGCATGGTTCCCGCCAATACCGCTCCCGCCTCATAGATCAGTTCGTCGAACGGGGCATCGGCAACCAGCGACTCGCCGGTGTACGCCGTCTCCATGCGACGCATGATTCCGTCTAGTGTAACTTGATGAACCACAAACCGACGGTAAAAGCCGCTGTTGTCAATGTAATTCGGGTCCCACAGTCCAAAATGATAGTTTGGCTTGCGGTTGACCGGATGATCAAAATCGTATGCCCGAGGATCGAGAACCAGTTCCTGTATCAGTTCGGGGTCGAGGCAGGCTTCCCGGAGGATTTGCGGATCGGTCTCTCGCAGAATTGCCATTGCTTGCTCGACTACTTGTTCATATTTTCCGGCGGCGACTCCGATGTCGTCGATGTACAAAGGGATCGGAGCGACCCACTCGTGAGCGTAGGGTTGATGTTTCTCGACTCCTTCCAGCACGGGAATGGGACGATAGCCGATGTAATCGTCGATTTGGTCGATGACGGCGGCGACGATTCGGTCGTGTTCCGTCCAAGGGGCACCTTGCTGGAGAATTGCCTCAAAAACTTTTCCGAGCAACAGGGAATTAAAAAGCAGTTTGTCGGTTTGATGAAAGAGCAGGTCGGCGTGATATTTTCGATAGTCGGACAGAAAGTGTTTTCGGACGAGGGCGAGAATGAGTCCGGCTTGGTCGTCGGCGTTAAAGGCTTCGGTTTCTTTGGCGAGTAGTGCGAGTTGCTGTTCGAGAAACTCGACGGCACGGAGAGCGGTGCATCGTGTATCTTTGTTGGAAGGCGCAAGTCCGCGATAGAGGGCATCGAGGGCGCGAAAGAACTTCGGATCACGATTGCCTGACGAGAAATTCAGATATCCGAGCAGTTCTTTTATCGTTTCCATCGGCAGTGTTGCCGTTTGTTTTGGTGACATGTTCCCTACGGTTCCCTTGACGGGGGTGAAGAACTTTTTCAATCCCTGCATTGTAGCCTAAAACCGACGCAGATAAAAGGGTCAATGGGCATGTGCGTCATCTTCCGATTTTTTAATCGCCGTGCCGCAGGGTCACTTCGTCCACTCCTGCCATCCGCTCCGCTTTCATTCGGCTATGATGAAGAGCCGCTTGGAAGTGTCGGTAAAACCACTCCGAAATGCCCACCACCAATACGAACAACACCGGTGTTACGTACACACCGACCATCGTTTCGGTGAACAAACCGCCAAAGATGCCGCTGCCAATGGTATTCCTCGCATTGCTGCCAGCGCCATCCGCCCAAACGAGCGGTGCCATCCCCAAAATAAGCGCAAATGATGTCATAAAAATCGGTCGCAACCGTAACTTACCCGCCTCAAATGCTGCCTGGACAAGCCCCGCCCCTTGTGCACGGCGATGGTCAGCAAACTCCGTAATGAGAACCGCATTCTTTGCCGACAATCCGACCATCACCAAAAAGCCGATCTGCGTATAAAGGTTTATCTCCGGCATAATTCCGGCATGGAGAGCGAACAGGAACACCGACAGCAGTGCCCCGCCGACCCCCAGCGGTACCGCCATCATGATAATGAACGGCTGCGACCAACTTTCGTATTGAGCCGCCAAAATCAAGAACGTAAACAGCACCGAAATGGCAAAGAAGATCGCCGTCGCTGTCCCAACCTGCTTCTCTTGATAAGTCAATCCTGTCCAATCGTAAGAGAAACCGTCTGGTAACGTTTGGCTTAACGTTTCCATCCTTTTGATTGCCTCTCCAGTAGTACTGAGAGGATGCACAATTCCAGTCATGGAAATACTGGGGAACATATTGTACCGGGTCAACTGTTGCGGTCCCGAAATTTCGGTTATCGTTGCGAATGAATCCAGCGGCACCATCTCTCCGTTGCTATTCCTAACCCGCAATCGGAGGATATCATCGGGACTATTCCGATACTCCCCTTTTGCTAGGGCATTCACTCGGAATGTTCGACCGAGAATGTTGAAATCGTTGATATAACTACCGCCCAGATAGGCTTGCAGTGTGGAAAAAACTTCAGGGAGCGGCACTCCCATCCGCATGGCTTTGTCGCGGTCAATGTCGAGATAAATTTGCGGCGAGTTGGGACTGAACGGCGAAATCATCATGACGATGGATTCCATATCGACGGCTCTTGACGAAAGGTCATTTCGCACAGCGGCAAATTCACTCGGCTCAATACCGCGTTCGTCGAGCAGTACGAACGCGACACCGTTGGTCATCCCGATTTGAATCGGCGGCGGCGTGAACATTTGGAACTGTGCTTCAGGAATGGCTTTCAGCTTTTCCTCGATCCTCGCCTGAATGACAGGAATTCTCAAACCGCTGTCCATACGGTTTTTCAATAGGTATTTGGAAACAAACGGAATGGACAAATCTTTGTTCCGCCTGTCTCCCCACGGCTCCAATCTCAAAATAACCATTCCGAGGTTCGAACCTTGACCGCTTCCGAAGGCGAATCCATTGATAGAGATGGCATGTTGGATACCGCCGCTTTCGACGTACGTTCTCCTCGTGTCCCACATGCGTTCATAAAGTTTCCGCAGAACACTGCGCTCGTAGTAGTCTTCGCTATAGGTAATCGTTTGTTCGGTCTCAATGATTTTTTCGACACGTCGCAACACATCGGAGGTACGTTCCATCGTCGCTCCTTCGGGAAGTTGGATTCGCATCATAATGGTTCCCTGATCTTCGTTGGGCAAAAATCCTGAGGGCATCCACATAACAAGCCAGACCAAAAATACACACAACCCACACCATAACAACATGACCACGGGGGAGATGTAAATCAGCGACTTGACTGTTTTCGAGTAAAAGACCGCAAAACCGTCAAAGAAGAAGTTAAAGATGCGGAAAGGAATCGCACGTTTGTTTTTCGGAGGAGACGGACGCAACAAAATTGCACACAGTGCCGGTGCTAATGTAACGGCACAGACACAGGAAATGGCAATAGCCCCCGCGATGGTCAAGGCGAATTGCTGATAAAGTTTACCGACGATCCCCGGCATCATTGCCGTTGGCAGGAAGACCGCCATCATAATGAGCGACATGGCGACGACCGGTCCGATGACCTGAATCATTGACTTTTTGGCGGCAGTGTGCGGATCAAGCCCTTCTTCGTCAATGAGTCGCTGCGTATTTTCGACGACGACAATCGCATCGTCCACGACGATGCCGATCACAACAATCAAGCCGAAGAGGGACATCGTATTGATAGAAAAGCCGAAACTCCATATCAGGAAAAAAGTGCCGATGATAGAGACTGGTATCGTCAGGATTGGAATCAGTGTTGCCCGCCAGTCCTGAAGAAATATGTAAATGGTGAAACAGACGAAACAGACGCAAAGGACGAGTGTTTCCCAGAATTCGAGAACGGTTTCCCGAACGAAGTCGGTGGCATTGAACGGAATTGCATACGCCAGTCCGCTTCTTGAGATGGATTCTTCAAGCGATGCCATCATCGCGGTTACGCCGTCGGAGACTTCCAATACATTGGCACCGGCTTGGGGTTCAATCGCGATGGCAGTGGACATCATGCCGTTGAATCGTGATTCGGTGGTGTAATCGGCGGCACCGAGTTCGATCAGGGCGACATCTTTGAGCCGCAAGACTCCGCCCTGTTCGTCCACCCGAAGAACCATGTTTTCAAATTGTTCGACATCCTCAAGACGACCGAGCGTTACGATGGCAAGGTTAGTTTGAATACCTTCCGGGACAGGGGCGAGTCCAATACGACCAGCAGAGACCTGCACGTTTTGCTGTTGAATCGCCGCCTGTACTTCCCGGACGGAGATTCCCCGTGCTGCCATTGCATCGGCATCGAGCCAGATACGCATACTGAATTGGCGCATGTCGAACATCTGAACACCGCTCACACCTGGTACCCGGGCTAGCCGGTCTTTGAGATAGAGCGACGCATAGTTGGCAAGATATTGTCCGCTCTTTTTTCCCTTTGGGGCGACTCCATTCTGAACGGTCGCCTCTTCGGCAGCCCTCTCTTCAGCGGCATTGCGTTTTAACGCCCCTGAAATTCCTACGCCGAAATTGTCCGGTTCGGCGTGACGAACTTCGGCGGGTTGGTCGCCATTGTTGTCGGCATTGTTGTCGAGTTTTTCATAAAGGGTGATCATACAGACGATTTCGCCACCTCTTTTTGAGACTCGGACACCTTGTCGGCGCACCTCTTCCGGCAGGAGCGGCTCGGCAGATTTGACCCGGTTCTGCACGAGAACAGAGGCGATGTCAGGATCGGTACCGACGGCAAACGTAACGGCGATACTCATCGTACCGTTGCTGGTGCATGAGGTACTCATGTAGATCATGTTGTCTACCCCGTTGAGTGCTTCTTCAAGGGGAATGGCGACGGCATTGATCACGTCTCTTGCGCTGGCACCGGGATAGGATGCGGAGACGGCAATGGTCGGCGGCACAATGTCGGGCAACTGCTCGATGGGCAGCATAGGAAGGGTAACGGCTCCCAATAGCGTGATGACCAGACAAACAACGCATGCAAAGATAGGGCGGTCAATGAAAAAGTGCGAAAACATTCGATCCTTCTGACAAGCAGTTCACGGAGTTTGGAGAATTCTATCCGATTGTGGGGAAAAGTCAATCTATTCCACGCCAGTTAGGAATCCTTTTTTTCGTTTCTTTTATCGTACATCATCAAGGCGACCGCAAGGATGCCGCTTCCCACAAGCGAGAAGACTAACGTCATACAGATCAAGCCCCAAAAAGGAAGAGACCAGAGTTGATCGAGCAACACAAAGACGCATCCGAAAAGCAGACCGCAGAATCCCTCCACACAAGGATACCGGACACTGATCGGCAATCGGCAGTCTCTGCACTTTCCTCGAAGCCGGAGCCAACCGAAGACGGGAACGTTATCGTGCCATCGGATCAAATGTCCACACCTCGGACAGTGTGACGGCGGATGGACCAAACTTTTCCGCTGAGGAAAACGATAGACGAAAACATTCAGAAAACTTCCGATACAGGCTCCGAGAAAGACCAACCAAAGGCAAAAAACTACATGGAGAACGGCATCGTGTTCTGACATACTGGGTTTTCCTCACGCAAAACTGTTACTTTTCCCATTATACTCCGTCACGCCATAAACGGGTGTTATGCACCCATCAAGCACCGCTTACAAGGCAGACTCGAAGATAGTATAATTGGCATTGGCAGTTGTTGGCGAAGTTCATTATTCCTGTCCCGATCATGCCTAAAAGAAAACCGCCGCCCGAAGCGGGCGCTCCGTTGTGGATGTGTACCTACGGAGACCTGATGTCGTTGCTCCTCTGTTTTTTCGTCATGCTCTTTGCACTTAGCACTATTATTGATGCCAAGTGGGAAGCCCTTTTACAAACGATGGAGGGAAAAATGGGTTACACGGGAAAGGCAAGAAGGGAGAGTCGCGGCAACAAACCTGCGACAGCCGCATTTTCTGCTTCGGAACGGAGCCGCCGCACCGCTGCCCTGAGTGGGGCACAGCCTATATTGGGCAGAGGCGACCAAGATAATCAGCATCAGATTACAATGTCCGGCGACATTGTCAAAGGCGGCTTGATCCGATTTGCACTGGGGAGCGACGATCTGAATGCCCAAGCAGAAAAAGGGTTAGAAACGTTATTGCCCACGTTACTTGATTCGCCCCAAAAAATTATCGTCAAGGGATATGTCGCTCCTACGGAAAGCGAATCGGAACATTACAGCAGGGATTATTTTCTTGCTTATGCCAGAGCGGTCAAAGTGATGGACTATCTTGTCGCACAAGGATTGAAAAAAGAATATTTTCAGGTAGGCGTGTCGGATTCGTCGACGATTCCCAATCGTTTGATTCTTCCGGCGCAGGAACGGGCGGATCCGAGACTTGCCGGTGCATCCGCCGCAGTCTATTTGCTCAACGACACGATGCGTTCGCAACCGGACGACAAAGGCGACGAGTAAGAGTCATGAGCGAACAGTAGGACTCATTGAGTCAGTATGCGTCGGCAGGGCAATAGGATGGTCTCTTGACTTTTTGCATGGAAACATCATAATGAACGGTGCGGCTCAAAAATCATTTTTCCTTATTCCACATTCCACAGATTTTCCCATGTCGAACACAGCCATGTCGAACACAGAATTTTCATCCCTTGCGCAGAGCGTTATTGACGGCGACTTGGACCTCGTATTAGAAAAAGTTCAACGCAGCCTTGCGGAAAATGTTTCACCGCAGAGCATTATGGAAGACCACTTAATCCCGGCGATGGGGGAAGTCGGACGACTCTTTGAAGAAGGAGAGTATTTCGTTCCCGAATTGATGGTTTCCGCCAGAGCGATGCAGTCGGCAATGAAAATTTTGAATCCGCTTTTGACCGGTTCCGGGGTGCAAAAGATCGGTCGAGTGGTCATCGGCACAGTCAAGGGCGACTTTCACGACATCGGCAAAAACTTGGTGGCTTCTATGTTGGAAGGCGGCGGATTTGAGGTCATCGATCTCGGAGTCGATGTGTCGCCGGAAAAATTTGCCGAAGCTGCCCGGGAAAAATCGGGAACGCTCGTTGCCATGTCGGCACTTCTGACCACGACCATGCCGCAGATGCAAAAGGTCGTCGAACAGTTAGAATCGACGGGACTCCGCAATACGTCAAAGGTCATGATCGGCGGCGCACCGGTAACGAGCGAGTTTGCCAAAAAGATAGGTGCCGACGGTTACAGCGACAATGCCAGTGCCGCCGTAACCCTTGCGAAAGAGTTGCTCAGGAAGTAGTAGTGGATTTTGTTTTATCAAGCCAAGATGCTGACCGAACAGATCGGAGAAGGCAATGATTACAACTCATCAATTTCTTTCTTCAAAATTGGCAAACTGTTGACAACAATGTTCCATATTTCAGCATTGTCTATGTCGTCGTATCCATGAATAATTCGATTTCTTGCTCCAACAATTTTTCTGGCGTTAGAAATGTTTATGCTGGGGTCAATTTCCAATATCCGTTTGGTCGCCTCGCCGATGATTTCTAAGTTTCGCTCTACCGCCTGTTGCAGTTGCCGGTTTTTTTCATAATTTGCAAATATTTTCGGAGTTCCAACATATTCCTCAATTCTGCTAATGGCTGACGAAATATCAAACAGGAATTTTTTAATAGCTCTATCCATATATTTTTACTTTTGTTTCGTTTACTTCTTCGATAAAATAAGGATTTTTGAGTGAAGTCTCTGTAAGTAAATCAATGGGTCTTTTTAGATTGTCTTCCAAAGAAAATCGCAAGTTCCACAATAATTCACCTTTTTCTAAGGGGTCTATCCCGTCAATAAAATTGACTAAAAAGTCCACGTCGCTTTTTTCTTCATCAAATTGGTCGGTAATCACCGACCCAAAAAGGTAGGCATCTTTGACTTTATGCTTTTCAAAAAGTGAAACAATCAAAGGAAGATGAATGTTTATGGGCGTTTTTACCTCTTTCATACTATTTTTTAGTTGTTGTGTGCGGCGCAATTTTACGTGCCGCCGGATTGGTTTATTGTTTCAGCAATTCGGGCAAGACATATCTCCTCAAGTGTACAAAAAAACGTGGACAAAACAAGCCTCGCCCCAACCGCCCCGCGAGAATTGCAAAGTCCCAGAAACACCGTCATTCCTGCGTAGGCAGGAATCTGGACGAAAGACGTGAATCCTGTTTTTCTAGATTCCCGCCTACGCGGGAATGACGGGAAAGACGACTTTGCAATCCACGTGCGCCCTATTGCAATCGAAAAAAGATTTGTTATAATGCGTTACACAATTCAGAAATTCGTCCGGCGTGAGTCGGATGGATTGAATTAGAGTACGACAACAAACTAATAAGAATCGCTTCGGCGGACGGTAGTTTTCTACACTACGAACCGGGAAACCGGGTAGAAGACTGACAATGGATGATGTAGTTGCGTTGCTCCCGAAGGGGAGTTGCGCGTATCATCTTGCGGACAAAGTCGGCATTGTCCAATTGGCTAGCAATGCGCCACGGGAGCGTTTTCTAAAAAGGGGCGGAATTGCTCTTGCCTTTTCGGTTGAATTTTTGCAGAATCCCTTTTTAGCTTAAAGGGGATTTTTCATGACATCAACCGATCACGCCCACGACAAT
>Ga0123353_10001127_pt1 | contig 32488 bp, 34 predicted proteins | sample TergutLab28metaG_3_FD_92763 | JGI IMG/M metagenome (GOLD analysis project Ga0123353, IMG submission 92763) | Labiotermes labralis P3 segment gut microbial communities from Petit-Saut dam, French Guiana - Lab288 P3 | ecosystem: Host-associated > Arthropoda: Insects > Digestive system > Gut ... | reverse complement strand
GCGGACGCTGTATATTGGCGGACAATCGATTGCATTAACACCGGATAAACGTTCGACGCCCGCGCTTGCGGTACAACTGCCCGAAGGTATATGGTACGGATTTTTAACGCCCGGAACCGCGCCCGGGCGGCTTACCGTGCGCATGCCGGACAACCAGGTTTATAGTCTAATCGAGCCGTTGGTGCACGGCAAATTCCAAGTGACACTTAATAATATGCCCGCGAATTCTCAATTCAGTTTACAAATTTCTGCTGCGGGGAATTTTGAAATAGACTGGGGTCTTGGCACCGCGCCACAGGTTATTAATAAAACCAATACGACGCTTACTACGTACACATCGCCCGCATCGCCAAGATACAGCGGCGGCCCATATACTGTGACAATAAGAGGCAGAGCGACGAGTTATAATTCAGGCACAATAGCGGCAATATCTTTCAGGAACTCTTTAAACCAGTCAAGAATTGTTGACATTGCCGGGGACCTGGGCAGCATATTCCCCATACTGAATGCAAGCAATACCGGCAGTCCGCGGTTTTTCGAAACATTTATGAATCTCATTGGTTTGACCGGTCCAATACCCTCGAACTTGTTTGCTGGGGTCCAAGGCCCACCAATAAGCCATATGTTCCGAAGTACTTTTAATGGCAGCGCAGCCATAACCGGCGAAATTCCAAGCAACTTGTTCGCCGGGATTCAAGGCCGTCCGGCAGCCGGGGTATTTCAGGCAACATTTAACGGCTGCAGTGGATTGACCGGTTCGATACCAGAAAATCTATTCGCCGGAATCCAAGGTCCGCCAGCAGCCACTATGTTCCAAGGAACATTCAGTGGCGCTAGCGGTTTGACAGGTTCAATACCGGGAAATCTGTTTGCCGGAATCCAAGGCCGGCCGACAGTCAGTATGTTCAATACCACATTTTTGGATTGCAGCGGTCTGACCGGTCCTGTCCCCGGAAATTTATTCGCGGGAATACAAGGGCCGCCTGCAAGCGAAATGTTTCGCGGCACATTTAATGGTTGCACTGGGCTGACCGGAGAAATTCCTGGCGGTTTGTTTGCCGGTATCCAAGGCGTGCCGGCAATTGGCATGTTCCAGAATACATTTAATACTACTCCCGGCCTGACAGGTATAGGCACAGGCTTGTTTGATGGAATATCCGGCGCGGCGCAAACGGATATGTTCTGGGGAACGTTCCTAAATGCCACCGGCCTTCGCGGGCCGGCGGCGCAGTTTTCCAACGGACAGCTTTTGCACCAAAGATGGCCGTCTGCCACGACCGCCCAAGTCGGCAGCGCGTTCCGCGGCGCAACGGGTTTGAATAATTTCAACAGCATCCCTGTGAATTGGAGATAAAATCCCCCTCTAACGAGAAGAAAACCCAGTTTACAATACTTTTCCGTCGCGCAACACCGTGTCGTCGTTCATAGAAAATCCGGCGTGGATTTTTGTGCCGCCGCGGCTGTTAAGGCATGCGGAAATCATCGCGCGCTCTGCGTGTGCAGCGCCGCCGAACAGCGGAACTATGTTAATGTCCCCTGCTTTGCCGGCGTGCAGCGCCGCAATTACCTCGGCGGTTGCCGCGGCATCGACGATGCAATAAAAATATCCTTGCGGCCGCACGCGTCTCAGGCACGCCCGCGTCCAATCGGTCAAATCAACGTTGTGATGCGCACCGCCGGTGCGAGGCGTGCCTTTGAAATAAGGCGGATTGGTCATAACGGCATCAAATGTTCTGTCCGTGCGCCATGCCGTTATATCGCCGTGGATTAATTCCAATTCGCGGCCGTTTAATTCGGCGTTCACCGCGCATTCGGAAAGCATTGTTTCCGAAATATCCATGCCGGTGATTTTTAATCCCGGCGCATGCGCAAGCAAGCACAGCGCCGCGCCGCCCGTGCCGATTCCCGCATCAAGGATATTATGCCCTGTGCCGTATGCCTGTCCTATGAACGCGGCAAGCCACACCGGGTCGCCTGTTATATTATAATCGCCCCGGGTGAATTTCACCCGCCCGCCAAGGCCCGTAAAAAAGTCTTGCTTTTGTGACATCGCCATATATGATAGAATACCAAGACAAAAAGGCAAGCAAAAGGCAGCAATAATGTTAGACCATTCTTTAATCGTATCGTCCGCGGTAAGCACGTTCAACAATGCCGCGCTTGTGTCGCCCGGATTCTTCTGGTCCGCGATTCTTGCGCTTCCGCTTGTCGCGCTTGGCTGGATTATGGCGCCGGAAATCGCACAGCGCTTTGCGCCGAACGCAAAAAACCGCGACAAAGTCGCCGCATTCGTCGCCGTGTTGGTGATTGCCGGATGGGCGCTGTTCCATGAAAATTTTGCCGTTCTGCGCGACGGGACAAGTCTTGTCGGAATACTTGTCGCCTTTATATTGTGGATTGCGTCGACTTGGATGGCGCGGCGTTATTACGAATCCGGACGCCGCTTGTCCGCGCTTTTGCCCAACAAGAAATGGGGGCGAAAGCTTGATTATTTCGCGCCGACGATTGTCGTTGCCATTGCGTTTGCGTTCACAATCGGCGCGGGCCGCGATGAATCCATCCTTCAAGCCGGCGCGGTGATGATTGGAATCTTTACGGGATACATGCTTAACCGGCGCAATGTGCGCGATGCGGACCCGCGTTTGCCCGTGGCGGTGATGCTTACCCTTGGCATATTCGGCCTTGTGATGCAGCCGGAATTCTTTCGGTTCGGACAGCTTGCCAACCTTACCCTTATGCACATGATATTCTTGTGTCTTGCGATGGCGGCGTCGGCGGTTTTCTTTGCGCTTCATTTTGTGCGGCCGCGCGGATGGTTTGTAAAAATCTTTTATACAAAGATGTTTTTGCGGGCATTGACCGTGCTTGTGCTTGCGCTTTTATTTATCACCGAATCAGCGCCCATATTCGGAGCGCTCTTTGCAATGGTGTTTGTTATCACGGCATTGTCGGCGCTGCATGCGTCCGAAAAAAATGCCGAAGCGTTAAAAAAGATTAAGGGTGAAATGTGGCTTGTCGCGCTTGGGCTGTTCGGAGTGCTTGCGGCCCTGCCCGCGCTTGTCTTTGTCGCGGCGGTTATGTGGCGGCTTTCGCCTCGCAACGACTTTGTCGGCAAAGTTCGCACACTGTTATAATCAGTTATGTTTTTTGAATACATTCTCGGTTGGCAATGAAGTAGAATAAAAGCCACTAACCACCAGCACGGGTCACTATCATGAGCATACATCATTCATCAATCATCCATCCGGATGCAAAGCTTGGCGCGGATGTCAAAATCGGACCGTTCTGCACCGTCGGCGCGGATGTCGTACTTGGCGACCGGGTCGAACTTGTATCCAACGTCGTTATTGACGGCAAAACCAAAATCGGCGACGACAGCATCATATACCCGTTCGCGGTTCTTGGCGTTATGGCCCAAGATCTTAAGCACAAGGACCCTGACAGCATGACCGGCCTTAAAATCGGGAAAAGATGCCGCATACGCGAATTCGCGACCATCCATTCCGGCACGCCCGCGTCCACCGGCACGGAAGTCGGCAACGATTGCCAGATAATGGTAAGCTCGCACATTGGTCACGACTGTAAGCTTGGCAACAGCATCGTACTGTCCAACCTTGCGCAATTGGCGGGCCATGTTGAAGTCGAAGACAACGTCATAATATCCGGATTTTCCGCGGTGCATCAATTCTGCCGCATCGGGCGCAACGCCTTTGTCGCCCCGATGAGCGGCGTCGGCTTTGACGTTCCGCCGTACACGATATTCGAAGGCAAGCCCGCGACATACCGTACCATTAACAAAGTCGGACTGTTGCGCCACGGATTTACAAACGAAGACCTTCACGCCGTGCACAAAGTATATGCGGCCGTCTTTGCAAAGGACCAGGCCGGCAATTTTGCAAGCAATCTTAAAAAAGTGCGCAAAGAAGTGCATGGGAACAAGTATGCGCTTGATGCGCTGGACTTTATAGAAAACAGGTCGAAACGCGGCGCGCACAAAGGGCTTCTTGAGAGAGAAGATGAAGCGTAAACTTAAAATCTTTATAATCGCGGGAGAAGTTTCCGGCGACGTTCTTGGCGGGAAAATTATGGCGGAGATGCCGGACGTTGAATTTATCGGCGTAGGCGGCGAAAATATGAAGGCCCGGGGATTGGATTCCATTTTTCCCATGCCCGACATTGCCGTGATGGGCTTTATCGATGTCATTGCCCGGGGACGCACCATCACCCGCCGGATTAACCAGACCGCGAATACGATAATAAAAGAAAGCCCCGACATAGTTTTAACCATCGATTCCCCCGGATTTGTAAGAAGAGTCATAGAAAAAGTCAAACGTCAATCCCCCGCCGCCGACCGCCGACCGCTGTTTTACCATGTCGTCGCGCCACAGGTTTGGGCGTGGGCCGCGGGCCGCGCGAAAAAATACGCGCGGGTTTTCGACCGGCTTTATGCGTTCTTCGATTTCGAAGTGCCGTATTTTGCAAAACACGGACTTCCCACGATTCCGGTCGGACATCCGATTGCGGACGGGCTCATAGGCAAGAAGCACAAGGTGGAAGGCAAAGGGGCGAAAGTAATCACCCTGCTTCCGGGAAGCCGCATGGGCGAAGTAAGAACGCTTTTGCCCATATTCAAAAAAGTCACCGAACAGTTGCCCGAATACAAATTCGTATTGCCGGTTGTTGAAACAACGGCCGAATACGTGCGCGAACATGTAAAAAAATGGACGGTCAAACCGACCGTTATCCCGGCGGCAAAAAGATACGACCAGTTTGCGAAAACGGATATCGCGATTGCCGCGGTCGGTACTGTATCCGCGGAATTGGCGATGATGCACGTGCCGACAATCGCTGTTTTCAGAGTAAACCGGATAACGGAATTTATGGCGCGAAGAGTCTTGAAATTAAAATGGCTTTCGCTGGTCAATATTTTGTCGGGCCGTGAAGTCTATCCCGAAATTTTGGGCCGCGCATGCACGCCGGAAAATATCACGGGCTGGGTGCGAAAACTTGAAAAACCCGCAGAACGCAAAAAGATGGTTTCGGGACTTGCCCGCGCGGACAAAATGTGGCAGCGCCGCATCCCCGCCGCAAAATTGATTGCGAAAGACATAACAACTAGCAACCGTTGCTAGTTGAAAAATCCGCCGAATGGCGGATTTTTATTGCAATGGCGGGAAACAGGCGTCCATATCCGCCGCGCCGCCGCCCGGACAGCATGCCGCGCCGTAATCCGGAATATATGTAAGAAGCTCGATTCCACAGCACCCGTCCCCGTCGGGCGCAGTTCCGTCTTCGCACAATGTTTGCGCCGGGGCTTCGTCATCCCATGGCGAAAGCGGTTGCGGGTCGTTCCATCCCGCCTCTGATTCTTCGTCGGTCCAGCTGTCTTCTACCCATTCCGCTGTTTCCTGTGCGACGCCCACCGGTCGAAATTCTGGCGACGGTATATGGGCGAACGGTACCGCGTCATCTTGGGGAACCGGAACTTCGTCAAACGGCGCGACGTCGTAATCGCGCTCTTCTTCATAATGATAAAAGTCTTCGGCCGGCGGCGCGGGCATTTCGAAATCAAGAGGCATATCGTCAGGGATGCGCGCGGGCAGCGTTACCGGCCGCATAAAGCCATCGTCGTCAAGGAACACCGGGTCAACATCCGCCAATTCCGGCGACGGCATTGGTCCAGGCTCGCCAAGCCTGTCCATGCCTGCTTGGCGTGCGGCGCGTTGTTCCCGTGCCATTTCAGGCACGGGTTGCGCCACAGACTCCTGTGCCGACGCAAGGGGCCGCAAGATATTCGGCACATTGTTCGTCATCCGATTCTGGTACAGCCATAATGTCAAAATCGAAAGCGCGATAAGAAGCAACAGCATAATGTAATACATCGCGGACGGCCCGGACCGCCCGTTTGCGGATATTATTTTTATCGGTCCGTCGCCCGTAAACGGCATAGGCACAGGTCCGCCTTCGCTTATGCTTTGGCGCGGTTCCGCCGCGGGCGGCAAAGGCGGTTGCGGCGGCGGGTTATGTGCGGGCATCGGCGCGACGGGTCTGTCGGTCGGCGGTGTATCGGCAAAGTGCGATTCCGCCGGCGCGGGCGCATATTCCGTCTGTCCGGCAAAGGATTCGGCGTCTTGCGCCGGCCGAAGGTTCGTTCCGATATTCGGCGCGACAAGCGTCGGCGGAACAAATTGCGGCATCGCCCCGCTTCCGCCGATGTTGCGGCGCGGTTCCGGCGGCGGCGCGCCGGCGAATTCCACCGGTTTGAACGCGATTCTTTCGTCCATGATTTCCGGGTCTTTTGTGAACAATGGTTTTACTTCTTCGGCCATAATATCAACCTTTGGTTTTATCGGTATCGGCGCCGGCGCGGCTTTAAGCGCGGCAATCTGGGCGCGTGCGGCGCCCGCGTCGTCTTCGGCGTCTTTAAGGCGGCGGCGCGCGCGGCGCAGGCGCAGCTCGGCGCGTTTTTGTTTTTCTTTTGTCGTTTCTATTTTCGATTGAGTGCGCAATATCTTCGCGGCGGATTCCTTTGTCGGTTCCTTCCCAAGTTTTGTTTTAATCTTCGCCAATTTTTCTCTCAACGCTTTTACATTGTCGTGCGCGTTGTTGATTGAAATTTCGGTTTCCGAAATGGTATCGTTCGCCATGCGCATCTGTTCCATCGCCATGGCAAGCCGTGCGTTCGCCAACCGGCGCGCGGCCGCATCGCGGAATTCGGACAGCGCGTCAAGGGCGCCCGCCTTTTCATTTATAACGTCGTTATATGCCGACAGGCCGTCGTATTCGATGTCCAGTTTTTGATATTTGTTGTTTTTCTTTGGACGCACTGTTTCCAAATCGACGCCGTAATCGTTCGACAATATGTCGTCCCATTTGCGGGCGGGATTATCGGCGTCGCGCCGGGTGACAAGAAGCACGTTCGGAGTGCGCGCATCGCGCGTGTAATCAAGCACGAAAATCAACCGATGCGCGATGTCATAGTATGCGGTGAAAACATTTCCGCCGATATTGAACCGCTCCGCGGAAAGCGGGCCGCCATCGGATTCGCCGAACGAAATCGTCGGCACTTCGCCCGATAGTTTTATGTCCGGTGAAAAGTTGTCGTCTCTCTCCAACTCTTTTCTCTTTGTTGTTGGGCAAATGATATTTGCCCCTGTGTTTTTTAGGCGTATGCGGTACGCCCCCCTACATTATTTTTTCTTTGGCGGCTGCATCTGGTATGCCAAAAGGCAATGGTCATAGCAATAAGGTTTGCCGACAAACGCCGGTTTGCCGCAAAAGTGAAACTTTTCCGAATCCGGGTCGCCAATGGGCCAACGGCATTGGTCCGGGCGAAGGTTCGCCATTTCAAGCGAGTGCTGGATAATCCGCTGGTGCATGGCAAGCGTTTTGGAATTGGTCTTGGTAACGGTTATCTTTGGCCCGGGTATCGGTTTTTTTAATTCCGGTTTTTTGGGCCCGGGTTTCGCGATGGGCTTTTTGGGTGCGTTTTCAGGCGCCCCTGTGGCCGGGCTTTTCTTCGGCGCGGTTCCCGTCTTTGCAGAAGCGGTAATCTTTACAGGCTTTGCGACGGGCTTTGTTACGGGCGTTTTGGCCGCCGGCTTTTTCGGCGCGACTTTCGCGGCCGTTTTTTTTGCGGGCGCCGCGGCTTTCTTCGCAGGCGCGGCGGCATTCTTTGCATTCCAGCCAAGCCGGTTTAATTTGCCCACGACGGCGTTTTTCGACATGCCGATTTTCTTGCCGATTTCAGAGGTCGAAAGCCCGCGCGCCAAAAACGACTTCATTTTGTTCAGGACGACTGGGGACCAGGTCTCTTTCGCCATAATTTATCCTTTGATTCATATACGGAAAAAGTCTAGCATAGTTTCGAATCGTAAAACAAGGAAAAATTATGGCAATTATACACTCTATATTATTTCTGTTTGCCGCGTATTTCGCGGTAAAAATGTCACTTTCCGACTTTCAAAGCCGAATCATTCCGGATGTGTTTTTATTTCCGTTTTTAATCATCGGATTGCTGCTTTCGGTCGGAGGCGCCCTTCCCTGGACCGGGATTGAGGAAAGCGCGGTCGCGGCCGCGGTCGGATACGGGTTGGCGTTCGTTATAAACGCGGCGTTCAAGCGTTTGAAAAAACGCGCCAAAAACGCGCACGACCCAATCGGCATGGGAGACATAAAATTATTGGCGGCGGGCGGCATCTGGTTGGGCATAAGCGGGCTTTCCGTCGCATTGATTGCGGCGTGCATTCTTGGCTATATATGGGGCCGCGCGCATAAGCAGAAATTCGTGCCGTTCGCGCCGTTCTTTTTCGCCGGTATGGCGGTCGCGATGGCGATTATGTCGTTATGAAGCCGCATAAAAGACAGCTTTCGGACAAGGATTTGGACGGGATGGTTGATGCCATTCCGATTCTCTCCCGTCATTCCCGCGAAGGCGGGAATCCATTGTATAAAATGCCGCCGCGGCAAAGCCGCGACACCCATTGCACAGGGGATTCCCGCCTTCGCGGGAATGACGGGTTGGATTTGCACGGCCTTACCGAAGAACAGGCATGGAATGCAATTGTCGGGATGTTGGGCGCCACAGAACGATACGCCGCGGCGAACGGGAATAAAATAAACCTTCGCCGGATTCGGGTTATTACCGGCGCATCTGGTGTATTAAAGCAAAAGCTTCAACAGTGGGCGACGGAGAGCATCATCGCCCCACGTATCGTATCCTGTAAACTTGTTAATAATGGATGCTATGAAGTGGTGGCAAGGAAGGCCTTGCCCGCCTGCCCCAAATTATGATATAATCCCGAAAGAGAATGGTTAATTTCAGAAAAATCTTTGCTTGCACGCCGCTGTTTTGCGCCTTTGCGTTTGCTGCTTTGCATGCGAACCCTCTTATTGGCAATGTACAGCGCGACACGCGGTGGCAGATTCCCGTGCCTATTTATGCACAGGGCCCGAACGTCGGAACCGCCGATTGCCAATCGGTATTGCGCGGAATAATCGCGAACGAATGCGGTCGGCGGAATAATTGCGCCGGGCTTGCCGTGCATGCCATACGGCCGGTTGTGATAACCCAATTGTCGGCGATTCCGGGCGCGAATTTTGTAAACGCGTGCGCTGGGTTCATAGACGGCATGTTTGATGAATATATGCGGAATGTTGCGGCGGCGCACCGCACCGCCGCCGCGTTCCCGACGGCATTCCCGACGGCGCCCGCACCCGCACCGACGGCGTTTCCGGCCGCGCCTGCGGCAACCGCATTTCCAACCACGTTTGACCAGCTTTCGTTCGTTGAAAGACAGGCGGTAATCCGCGAGGGAATCGAACCGTGGGCGCCGGTTTATCGGTACGGCGTCTGCGTTGAAAATTGTACTTATCAAGCGTTGCGGATTGAAACAGATGCGGACAGAAGGGTAAGAGAGAGAGACGAATGGGTTTTCAGATGCGCGACAATACAAGAGCAGAATCTGGAACAATGGTGCGACGAATGTCATTCGGAAATGACAGACGAAAGATGCTGTGTGTTCCCGCGCTTTGCAGACTGGGACATTTGCAGATGCACTATATGGGAAACAAGGAATTGCCTCCTTGCCGGCGGAAGACCGGGAACACAATTCTGTAACGAGAATCGGGAATGGACCGCGTGTGTACCTGTGCCGGAACCGCCACCACCGCCAATAGTGGAAGTGCCGGTTGTGGCGCAGAGATGCCGTGATAGCCACGGACGCGATTGGCCCCTTAATGATTGGGTTCCGTGCACAATACCGGCCGTTGTGGCCGTGCCAGCGACCGATGATACACCCGAAGTGCCCGCCCAGCCCGAAAGACAGGGACACATGCAGTGCAGATATGACGGAACATGGAGTGACTGTGTCGCGGGCGGAAGACCAGCAGCGGCGGGAACAGGAACGGGTGGCACAATTATCCGCGGCGACGGGCAGCCCAACATACGTATATTCGACCTTCGACCAGGAGCAAGAAGATGAGCTTGATAAAGAAATTTTTCTTTGCCATTTTTGTGACAGTCTGTCTTGGTGTAAGACCAGTTTTGGCCGAAATTGTCGATCTTCCGGCTGGATCGGGGGCATGGCAACTTTGTCGAGATTTCATAGAAATAGAGGGTAGATTCCTTGCAGAGATGCAAACAATTTTTCGTGCGGCGCTGAACCCGCGGACAGACGAGTATGATGGCGATCAGATTGGAAACATGCTTCAGAGTTCGGGTACCGTAAGACAGATATATAATGCCTATGCCCAAGCAATGTCTCGTGTTTGCGGTGAAGGCGGAGGTGAGATGATAATCGCTATCGCAAAATTTGACGACGAGGCAGCGGTCGGGTTCCAGTTCAGTAACGAAGGTGAAGCGTTTATCTTTATATTTGATATTAAAAAGCTATTTGATTATTTTCCGGGTACGTACAGTATAATGGTTTGGAATAGAAACAAAAACCCCGGAAGTGCGATAACCCGCGCTGTCGATAAGAACGATAGCGTTCGTGTTTTTGGGGAACAAGGAAATTCCAGAGGAGATATGGCCAGAGATCCTGTCACTGGCAGAGACATTAAACCTGATATCGGATGGGCAGTTGGACGTAATGCAAATCACAGATGGTGGTCACGCCAGTGCGCCGATTGGAACATTGCTTGGGGCTTTGGCATAAGTGCGAGCAACGGTGTTTCGGTTGCGATGAGACAAACAATCAAAGACACCGATTTCCAGAATCAGTTTCATAGGAATGAAAACGCAAGATTTATCATTGATTTCCCACCCGGAGATAATATGCGCGCATTTCCCGGCCTGTTGCTTGCACAAACCCGAGGCTCCAATAAACAGGAAGTAGTGGTGTTTCAAAATCTGAAAGTCGGGCTTCAAATGGCAGAAGATTTCGCAAAGAATCTTAAAGGCACAAAGTGCACCGAAGGAACCCAAAAACTTTACGTTTATCTTGTGTCGCTGGACCGCACAAATGTGCCTATCGATTTCGCGACGGGCAAAGTTGTTGGATTTGGAAGTTTAAGCGAGAGGATTACCAGAGTACAAGGTGGGAGTAATGCCGGTGCAATTTATGGTACAGGCGCTGCGGTCGGTCTTGGGACATTCGGGCTTTGGGCCATACCCGCGACCAGTGCGGTCGCTTATGGACATGCTTTTACCGGCACCGCTGTGGCAATAAAAGGGGGGGTGGTTGGGTATGCCGCTGTGGCAACGTTCAAGGGTGGCTTGGCGGGTCTCGCAACAACCGGTGCCATCGCTCTTAAAGTTCCGGTTGCGGGTTGGATCGTGGGTGGGGCTATGTTGGTGACTGCTGGTACAATCGCGACCTGGCGCTTGATGTCGCCTGATAAGATTGCTACAGATCTTACACAGGTCATGGTTGTCGGCGGCCCCTTTGCGGTGTCTGATTAATATTGCAATCCGTCGCCGAAATGACAAAAAACTCGTTCAATAGCTTTTCCAAACAACCCAGTCATGCCTTCGTGGGAATGACGACTTTGGCAAGCCGTTTGCATCCCCTTGCACCCCCGCCCGGTTTTCTGATATAATTCTGGTCGAGAGAGATGATAAAAAAATCCTGTCTTTTTATCAGGACAGGTGTGACTCAACATCCATGCTTTGATGTAGAATTCGGACGACTTCAATGTCTGTGTCCGATACAAAGTGATAAAAGATTACATGTTTGCCAACGGTATATCTGAAATATCCATGTCTTATATAATCTATATTCTGTCCTGTCTTCGGTGATTCGGCAAGCATATCAAACGCTGTTTCCAGGATTTGCATATAATCAATCCCCAAGTTTCCGCAGTATAAACGGATATATTATCCAAATCGGATTCTGCTTGTGCGCTTGTAAACAACATGATCTATCCTTGTTTCAGGCTTCTGAATATTTCTTTGTACGAACGTTCGGAACGGCCGCTTTGTTCGCCGACGATAAGCGCTTCGCGAAGCGCGCCAAGTTTTGCTTCCCGGTCTTCCAAAAGACGAAGGCCGGCGCGGACAACCTCGCTCACCGAATTATAGCGTCCGGTGCGGACTTGTTCGTCTGTAAAGTTATCATAGCGTTCACCCAAAGTTACGCTTGTGTTTCTTGCCATATTTGCCTCCTTTGGCTCTGGTATTATATAGTAATATATATTGGTATAGGGTTCAAGCGAAAAGTTTGTTCACCTTGCCTCCCCGCCCGGTTTTGATATCGTGTTCGTATTCGTAGGGGCGAATATCATTCGCCCTGCATTGTATCACAACACACAATAAATTATGAATTTGTTGGAATTATCTGGGGCAAATGATATTTGCCCCTTCAGCGCTTTTCTGATATAATCCAATCAAGAGAGATGTTAAAGAAATTCCTTATTTTTGGGATGGTGTTTTTGTGTGCCGGTGTGGCGCGCGCGGATGCGGCGCCACTGCAATGCGCCGCGCGGGTATTCCGTGACGCGCTTTATAACAGCGCGGACGAAGTCGAAGAAGATGACCCCGAACACATCATCCAGCAATGGGTTTTCCAGACCTTTCAAAATCTTGAAGTAAACAGACAAGTACTTGCGTGCATCGCGCCGCTTAATTTATCCGACGACGAAGTCGTTCACTTTCCGCCCGTCGGGTACAGGTTCCCTCCGTTTTTCGAAGGCGATACGGACGCGCGCGAAATCATCGTCAATTATTCCGTACAAAAACGAATGATACGTCAAAGGACCCAGCTTGCCGAACGCCGCGAATTGCCGGTCGGCGCGCCGTCCGAACTTGTGGGCGGCGACCCGAATGTCGAATGGGCGAACACCGACCCCGCATGGTACGCAATCATGGTGGTACAGGCGGACAGCATGCTTCCATTCGCCGGCGTCGATGAAGACGGCCGCGCGCGGTATAATACCATATCGCTTCGGTATATTGCGGACAACCTTGCCCGGTTTTATCCCACGAATCATAACGATGCGGCGTGGGGAAATCTTGGCGGACTTCTTGCCGTGCCAATGTGCACAAGCAAGTCCGCGCTTGCCAACGACATGGACCTTGTCAACATGGCCGCGCGCCGCACCACGGGTGAAACCGCCGACGGCGCAAGGGATGTAAATATATTGGGACTTGCGTTCCGCGGCAATGATTATTATGTCGCGGGCGATGTCAACCTTCAATGGATTACATGGGCACAGGTTGCGGGCGATGTCGCGCTTACCGTCTTTACCGCCGGCATCGGCACCAAGATAAGCCTTTGGTTCAAAGGCATCCGCGCGGGAAACAGCGGCCGGCATCTGCATAAAGCCGTCAAGACGATGAAGACCATAGACGCGGTAACCGATGCGAACGCCGCCGCGCGCGCGGCAAGCGCCGCAACAGACGCCGCACGCGCCGCAGACAACGCCGTGACAAGCGCGCGGACCGCTTATATGAACGCCGCGCGCGGCGGCGATGTAGACGCCATTACAAGCGCCGCCGCCAATTATGAAAACGCCGTCCGCGCCGCGACCGAGGCAAGGAACGCCGCGAATGTCGCGAATGCCACTGCGAATACTGCGCGCGCCGCCGCGCACACGGCAAGCGCCGCAAACCCTATACATCAGTTCCGTCGGACCAATATAGAGATAACGCGGCTCAACCGAAGAATTACCGCCATAAATAATTACGACGATGCGCTGCGCGTGGCAAACCGCGCGGACGAAGCGGTCGCCGCCGCGCGCCGCGCCGGAAGAAATCCGGAATATATCGGCCGGCTTATGCAACAACAGGACCAGGCTCATGTCGCATTAAACCGGGCGCGAAGTGCGGTAAATGTCGCCGACACGACGACGGATTCCGCAACCGCGATAAGAAATTTACAAGGACAGCTTACAGAAGCAAACAGGGTCAAAACCGAATTGTTAAGAAATACCGAAGTGGCGCAGTTTGCCGAGGCAAGCAACGCTCTTGCCGAAGTGGCAAGACTGCAACGAGGCATGCGCGCATACCGGGTAATGCGGCCCCAGACCGGCAACGTCATCGCGCGCGGATATCGCGCGTCAAAGGCGTACTGGACAACATATCGCGCCGCACGGGGCGGCGGACGGAACCTTAACCGGCTTGGCCGCGCCGCGCGCCGCGCCGGAAGCCAATCCGGCGTCGCAGGGACAACCCGCAACTATCTTTTCCAAGCGACCGCGTTAGCCGGCCATATGGCCGGGCACGGCGCGACCAACCTTGCGTTCCTTTACGGCGCTTTGCGATTCCTTGGCAATGTTTACGATTGGTCGGTCACCGAAGTTTCCGGATTTACAAGCACTTTGATGTTCAAGCCTTTGCTGCTTTTGTCCGCGGACGATATAAAGGGGCAGGAAAACATAGTCAATCATGGAATGTGGCTTATGTGGGCGGGAGATTCGACGAACCCGGCGGACGATGACGCGGCGTTTTTGCAAGCGATGGATTTCGCCGCAAAATTCCACCAAGATTTGGAAGAAACCCAAGACGATTATATGGGCAACAATGCCGGTCGAATTGCACAGGCGGCGGCGATACTTGGGATTGCCGGACCGGCGCTTACCGCCGGAGTCGTGGTGTCGAATGCCGTCGGGCGGGCGGGCGCACCTGCGGGATTCTGTGATGTCGATATTTATGTAGTGCGGCCGATTATCCGCAACCCGGGCACGGAAAATCAAGAACTGTATTACCTTATCATGAACGACGAACCGTGGCGGGTGCGGTCGCAATAAAAATTAAATCCTTAAAAAACCGGAACCCTTGCATCGTATGGTATTGCAAGGTTTTTTGATTGTCGGGAAAATCCGTATGGCGGCAATATGGCGATTCCCTTGAAAGCCTATAAGCTGTCTAATATATTAGACAGCATTACTTTGATTTATTTATCATTCTTTTCTGCTAAGTATTCGGGATATGTTTTTCCCTGTGAAAGTGCCTCGTATATCTGCATTGAATCTCTGGCAGACAATGGATTTCCATCAAGCCTATCAATCATCTCCAAAGAAGATTCTATAAATTTTTCTGGGGACATATTTAATGCCTCCAATTCTGGATATGCACCTAATTCGATTGCGGTTTTTAATGCAGATATATAACAAGGTCTTAGTTCAACCATTCGTTTCTCACCCATTATTAAATAACCCGACAGTTTTTCTATAAGTAAATTTATAAATTGCGGTGGTGTCAATCCAAGCTTCATCATAGATTGTATATATTGTTCGGGATTCTCTTCGATTTCATTTCTTATAAAATCATAACAAGTGAAGAAAGAATTTAAGGTGGTTTCTAGTAGATTAAATTGACGAACAGTTAAAGAACCCTTATTCGGACTGTTGAAAATATCCCAGACAGCTTTTGCATCTGCTAATTCTATGGAAGTTTCTAATGTTTTATTGAAAGCATCAGTTATTTCATTTAATAACATAGTGGTGATTTTATTTGCCGCCTCTTGTATAACTTCTTGCGATCCCATTTTATACCCCTATTATTGCTTGTCTAATATATTAGACAGCATTATTTTCTTGCTTCAACTTGTAATTTTATATCAAATAAATTCAATAAGCGCAATATTGTTATAAATCCAGGATTGCCGGATGGCGAAAGTATATTATAAAACCCAGGTCTGGAAATCCCCAGTATCGCCGGAATGTCAGACCGCCGTGGGTGAGTTTTTGCAATTTCCATTAAAACGGATTTGATTTTTTCGATATCCAGATTATCCAATGCAACCGATAATTCAGCAATCAATTTTTGGTCGATTTTTTTATTAACAATAAAGTGTTGTCTTTCTATGACAGGTTTGGATAAAAATTTGAATCGCATTTCATTCTCCTTAAACTATAAGTGTTATTATAAAGTTGTCTAATATATTAGACAAGTCATAATTTTAACACTTTTTAATTTGCATGGCGCTAATATGGCGATTCCGTATGGCGTCTATATGGCAATTTTCCCGTGCTTTTATTGCCTCTCAATGGTTTTCAGAATACAAATAATACAATGTTGGAATATGGCAAAATTCGCTAAAATGTGCGCTCAATGGTCCTTGTGGGACAAACTCGATGATGGAATAAAAAATCCGGCATTGCCGGATTTTTTATCGAAGTCCTTTCGCACGACAGCACGCGTCGGCGGCGGAACGCCAATCGCCGAATTCACGCGACGGGTTGCGGATGTCGCGCCATGGCTGCCACCCGCTGCACGTTGTGCGGCCGTCGCCGCCGCGCCGGCACCGCACATAGCGGCGCAATTGGCACGTTTCATTCGTCGTGCCGCCCGTGGGCGTCGTACAGCGCACGGTGACGTTTTGGTTCCTTGCCTCGCCCGTGCCAAGTTCCCGGCTTGATACCAATTGGTATGCGCTTGCGCTGTCAAGGCACAAGGCACAAGTCACAAGGCATAGGGAAAAAGCGCGCAATAGTTTTTTCATACCCCGATTATATAAAATTTGTGTTCGTGAAATCAAGAGTTTTTATGCCATATGTCTTATGACTTATGCCCTATTGCACTGCGCCGGTAGCCGGGTAAAACGTCAAACGTATCCGCCGCCATGATTCAAATTCCGACGCGGGCAGCATGCGGAACGGCTGGCACACGCCAATCGCCGTCCGTATTGTTTCAATTATGTACGCGAACGCCGGGTCGTCGTCCGCACGCGATTCCGTTTCAAAGCGCAATGTCCGCACCATGCCGTTCGGATTCATTTCCAAATGCGCGACCGCGCGGATTTCCGCGACGCCGGGCCTGGAAGCATCGAATTGCCAGCATCTTGTCATCGCCACGCGCAATGCGTCCACGACCGACACCGTCATAGTACGGTTCAAAGATGTCGTTTCGCGGTTGACAGTAATGGTCGTTCTTTGCGGCGGCGCGGGACGCGGCCGTTCTGCGGGCGGAGGCGGAGGCGCGACATGCGCGGCGACCGACTCTGTTTCGCCCGGGTCGGGCGCGGGCGGGCGCGGCGTCGGCCTTGGTTCCGGTGGCGGAGGCGGCGCGGCCACGTTGCGAAGATGCGTTTCATCGCGCGTGATTTCCACTCGTGATAAATCAATTTCCGTAATCTGAATCGCATCGGGTGCGACAATCCGTATAAGCGGGTCGCCGAAAATCGCAACCGAAGTCAAAAGCATCGCAATAATCGCAAGGTGCCCGGCAAGCGAAATGAAAAAGTTTTCCAATGAAGATGCGTTTCGTGAATTCATTTTTGATTTATCGCCTGCGGCGAAAGCCATGCGGATAAATTTTTAATTTTCCAACCGCGTTCGCAATCCCACGCGCGCAAAGCCCGCGTCTTTAAGCGCTCCCATCATCTGCATCACCGCGCCGTACGACGTGCTGTGGTCGCCGTTAATCATTATCGACAGCTGTGGGTTTTCTCCGCGCATCGCGACCGCGCGCCGCACGACGTCTTCGCGCGAAAGCCGGTCCGTGCCAAGGAAATAATTGCCTTCCCTGTCGACGCTTATCTGAAGCGCGCGGTCGTCGCCGGTAAGCGCGCTTGCCCCCGCTTGCGGCAAATCCAAATCTATCCCGCTGGTCAGCATCGGCATCGACACCATAAACACGGCAAGCAGAACCGTCATGACGTCAATCATCGGTGTCAGAGATAAACTTGCATCCGAATTTCTTGTGTTTCTTCGTGACATTATTTCTTCCTTTCACAGCCGCATATTATTTCTTTTCGCGCGTCGTCAAGCTCGTCATACAGCGCGTCCGCTTTTTTGGAAAAATATTGGTACGCAATCGCCGCAGGAATCGCGACAATAAGCCCAAGCGCCGTCGTGCCAAGCGCCGCCGCAAGACCCGGCGCGATTACGGCGATATTCGCGGATTGCTTTGCGCCGATTGCGCCGAATGCCATCATTACGCCCCAAATCGTTCCGAACAGGCCGATGAACGGCGCGACGACAGACGCCATCGAAAGAAACCAAAGGTTGCGGTCGAACGGCCTTATGATGCGGTCGACAATCAAATCCATATTGTCGGTGCGGCTTATCTGTGCGGGGGTGCGTTTTTCCGCCCACCACAACCGGATTTTTTCGATTATAATCACCCATGATATTATGCTTCCGATTACAAGAAGGATGCTTGTCGCCGTAATCACGGCATCGGTCGTAAAAAGATTCGTAAATGAAAAGTGGTTTGTTGTCATAGTTTTTTCCTTTATTGATTAAAAATGTTTCAGCCATTCGGCCGGAATGCGCTTTGGCTTCAGGTCTTTTATTCCCACATATGCGACGCGAATGTTGACTATCGCACAGACAGTGCCGTTACGCAAGAATTTCTGTTCTATGTCGGCGGACGCCGCGCCGACGTGCGTCGCACAGGATTCGACAACGATTTCATCCATAAGGGTCAGCGGGATATCGTATTTCGCCGACAGCTTTTTGATAATAAATCCGCCGTCGCTATGGATAAGCATCTCTTTTTTGAACCAGTCCATTCGCGCCCGCTCCGCGATTTCTATGAATCGTGCGTGATAGACTATGCCCGCGGCATCGGTATCTGCGAATGCGATTGTAAATGGGAATTTGTGGGATTTCAATTTAATTGCTCCTTGTATAAATATTCTTCAAGCAGTGTGATTTTCTGCGGCTGAATCGCGCAAACAAATGTGCCGATTATTTTTTTGATTTCCGCCAATGATACGTATTTGACCGCCGCGATTTCAGATTCCTGAAACCTGATGTCCGAAATTTCCCAATCGCCTTTGGCAAAATATATATGCGGATGCGTTTGATGTTCGGGGTTTTCCGTGTTAAAAAAATCCCCAAGAAATACAAATTGCCCCACAGGAATATCAATACCCAATTCTTCCATGGTTTCCCGTTTCACGGTATCCGCCGGCGATTCACCCGCATCAATCCAGCCCCCTGCGGACATCCCCCATTTGTTCGGATTTTTCACATTGGGCGCGCGAAGCTGCAACAAAAATTCGCCGCGCGCGTTCATAAGCCATACGGATGCGGTTTTTATCATTTTTCCAACCCCAGATGACTGTATCCCGCGTCGGTAATCATGCGGCCGCGCGGCGTGCGTTGTATAAAACCCTGCTGCATCAGGTATGGTTCGATGACGTCTTCGATTGTATCGGCCGGTTCCGACAAGACCGCGGACAGGTTTTCAATGCCAACCGGGCCGCCCGCGTAATGCTTTACAATCGCGCCCAAATATTCGCGGTCGATTGCGTCAAGGCCGATTTGGTCGATGCCAAGCTGTTGCAATGTAGTTTTGATGATGGGTTCGGTGATTGGCGTTTCGTGAGGCGTAAGGCGTGAGGCGTGGGGCGCCGCAGCGAAATCCCGCGCGCGTTTTAACAGGCGGTTGGCAATACGCGGCGTGCCGCGGCTGCTGCCCGCCAATGTCAACGCCGCCGATTGCTCTATCGGAATGCCCAATATGTTCGCGCTTCGTGAAATAATTTGCGCAAGGTCCGCGGCCGAATAGAAATTAAGGCGCAAATCAATCCCAAACCGGTCGCGCAAAGGATTCGACAAAAGCCCGGTGCGGGTCGTCGCGCCGACAAGCGTGAACGGCGGCAAATCAATGCGCACGCTTTTTGCCGACGGCCCTTCGCCAAGCATGATGTCCAGTTTGAAGTCTTCCATCGCGCTGTAAAGGACTTCTTCGATTGCCGTCGGAAGCCTGTGGATTTCGTCGATGAACAGGACATCGTGCGGCTCAAGCGCCGTCAGAATCGCCGCCAAATCCCCCTGTTTGGTAAGCATCGGCGCCGCCGTCGCGCGAAAATTCGTGCCAAGTTCGTTCGCAACAATATGCGCCAATGTCGTCTTGCCAAGTCCCGGCGGACCGTACAGCAACACGTGGTCCATTGCCTCGCCCCTGTTTTTCGCGCCGCTTATAAATACAGACAAGTTTTGTTTCAGGCCTTCCTGGCCGACAAAGTCGCCCAAACGTTTCGGCCTGATTGTGTTGCCAAAATCGTCTGGTATATTCGGGTCGATAAAGCGTTCGTTTTGTTTCGTCATAACAACTTTGTTTCCGCGTTTTCGCGGCCGACGTACGCCTTTACGTCGTTATACAATTGTTTTAATTCCGCCGCGCTGCCGTATTTCGCGTCCGCGTTTTTGATGAAGATGGTTTCCAAAATTATCTGGGCCTGTTTTTTCAACAGGTGCGTGACATGATGCCGGAATGCCGCCGCATTGTCGTCTTCCAGCGCGCCCTGTAAAAGCAGCCCGCGGTTCGGGCGCGGCGAAAGGAATGAAAAATCCGTCACCGCATAATCCGGCGAGACAAGCGTGAATCCGGAAACTTCGGGCCTTCTCATCATCGCCTGCAGCACGTACCACGCGCCGACATGATTTCCGGCAAGCCATATTTTATCGCTGTCTTCGTTTTGGTTTTGTATCCAGTCGATAACCGCCGCGATGTCTATCATATTGTCCGCAGTGGTGCCAAGCGTCCCCATGGAATCGCCGACGCCGCGGTAATTAAAGCGCAGAACCGAAAACCCGATGTCCATATAAGCGCGGAACAGCGCGTACGAAATCCGGTCGTTCATGTGGAATCCGGCGCGCGGATTGCCCGATAATATGACGGCAAGCGGCGCGGCGTCCCCCGGCGCTTTGTGATATACCGCATGCAGTTTGCCGGCTTCGCCGGGAATCATTACGTCAACCATGTATGCTCCTTATCGTCGCAACTGACAACTGACAGCTAACAACTGATAGTATCTTATACAACACTCGATGGTCAAATTTCAACATAAAAGTTGTCAGCTGTTGGTTGTCAGTTGTCGGTTGGATTTTCTTCTTGCCCTGGAGGGCGAAATTATTCTATGATTCCGCATATATAAAGAAAGAGAGGGGTCTTATGAACCGCAAATCATTTCTGATAGCCGTGCTGTGCGCCCTGCTTTTGCCGATGGTCGCAAGCGCGCGCCGGCAACAGGAAACGTTCCAGCATGTCGTATACACCGAAACGCCGGTGAAATCTTTTTTCGCGCATCCGAACGATGTGAATTTCGTTCCGGAACACGTGTTTATGCAACGCACGGATTCGCTTAATTACGACATGAATATACAAAACGCAAGACAGGCCGAGGCAAACAGCAACCCCGGCGCGCGCATAGGATTCGCGGAACGCCCGACCGTCGTGTGCCGCGATTTCGGATGCACAAAGCTTAACGACCGCATCACGCGCACGTTCCTTTTCAATTCCGTCGCGAATATGTTCATGATGAACGCGCACACCCGCATGCATATATGCGAAGCAGACCCGTTCACGCGCGCGTGCATACAATCCGGCATATCGTTCCCCGTGCGCGCCGGTGTCGCGAACGCGATGGTCAAAATACCGAACGCAAGCATAGACCAGGTTACGCTGTCCACCGGACTTTCCAAGGCGACCATCGGCATGCATTATTCGCTTCTTATCAACGGAGTGCCCGTCCGGTGCGCGCCGACCGTGACCGATGTCGTCGTGCCGGTGAATTCCCAATCGACGCTTGTATCGCGCGAATTCGCGTGCGGGATGACGACCGACGGATTTACCAATGTTTCGATAATATATAATATCGACTATATAGATTTGGATTACGGGATTCTTGGCGGGTATTATTCGCTTGGGCTTCAGGGGCCGGCGATGGGCGGTGGGACGGGGTATGCTCTTTTCCGGCTTGAACACGTTAATCGCGGGGTCCGCATGAACCACAACATGAATAATCCCATGGAAGGCAGAGGCGGGGCGACGACAATACGCCCGGGCGAATATGCGGTGGAGCCGGCGCCAAGGTAAATCGTGGTTCGTGCCGGTGGTTCATAGTATGAATCTGTGGGCATTGCGGTCATAAAATTCAAAATTCGAACCACCAGCACGAACCACGAAATGCAAAAGACAATCCTTATCATCGACGACGATACCGCCCTGCGTGAAACGCTTGCCAAGGGGCTTCGCGGCGAAGGCTTTGCCGTCGTGGGCGCGGAAAACGCCGAACACGCTTTTCAGATTCTGGATAAAATGACTTTCGACGCCATAGTTCTTGACCGGATGATGCCGGGCACGGACGGGCTTACCGCCCTTGGCCACATGCGCGCGCGCGGGATGGATACGCCGGTCATCATGCTTACCGCGCTTGGCGGGACGGAAAATACTGTTGCGGGACTTTCCGGCGGGGCGGACGATTATCTTGCAAAACCGTTCAGCTTAAAGGAATTATCATTGCGCCTTTCCGCCGTTACGCGGCGCAAAGGCGTGGCCGCGCCCGCAATGCCCAAGGGATTAAGCATTGAAAATGGAGAATTTTTTATAAAGAATCAGTTGTTGGAATTGTCGGCGGCGGAAAAAGAATTCCTTTTACAGCTTGTCTCGCCTGTTGGAAATCATGCCGCGGCCCCGCCCATGGTCGCCAAAAGATTGCGCGAAAAATTACTTGCACCCCTGCCCGGGCTTGATATAATCACCGTGAGGGGCAAGGGATATAAATTGGTGACCGGTGGCTCGTGCGGGTGATTGGTGGTGTGAATTTGCGGAAATAATTCCCGCAATAAGCAAATCACGAAGCACCGGCACGGGCAGCCAGCACGAAACACGGAGTTTTTAATGACAATCTTCCCACGTTCTTTTCTTTGGCGCACCATCCTTATGATATTGGTGCCGCTTGTGATTTCACAACTGATTATAGCCCAGGCGTTCTTCGGCAATCATTGGCGGCGCGTGCATGAAACTATGGCCGGGGCGCTTACCGGCGAAGTCGTGACGATGTTAAGACTTTTGGACGACGACCCGGAAATGGCGACGGCGATGGCGCGCGACGTAAGGATTAACCTTTCAATTCATGAAAGGCTGAACCGCCCGGCGCGCAACGACAATAATTCGCGCGAAGTCGAAAAGCTTGCGACAAACCTTAATGCGCGGATAAGCGCGCCGGTGTCCGTTTTCATGGACCGTGCCAACCGCCTTGTATTCATAGACGTGCCGCGCAGCGGCGAAATCGTGACATTCGCGACATCTTTGCGCCGCGTGTATTCAACATCGACGGAAGTATTTATCATCTGGCTTTTTGCGGCGGTGCTTATTGTCTGCATTCTTATTGCGCCGCTTGTCGTACTTCACGTCCGGTCCATAAAGAAAATCGCGGCGGCGGCGCATATGTTTGGCCGCGGGCTTGACGCGCCGGGATTCAAGCCGTCCGGGTCCAAAGAAATCCGCGAAGCGGCGCACGCGCTTATTACAATGAAAGAGCGCCTTAACAGATACAATCGCACGCGCACGGATATGCTTAACGCCGTGTCGCATGATTTGAAAACGCCGCTTACCCGCATGCGGCTTGCCGTTGAGACGAATTCCGCATCGCGCGAAAATCTTTTGCACGATATTGACCGCCTTGCCGACATGGTGAACGGATACCTTGCGTTCGCGCGCGGCGAAATTTCCGAAGTCGAAGAAGAAATATCCATGCCGCCGATTCTTTTGCGTCTTGCGCGGGATGCGGCGCCGGACAAGGAAATCATCACGAATTTCCCGGATGTGCCGTCGGACTTTTACGCCCGGCCGACGGCGCTTGCAAGAGCGTTCCAGAATATAATCGAAAACGCCGCGCGGCATGCGAAATCAAAAATCGAAATTACGGAAACCGATTTGCCGGAACAAATCGAAATTACAATAGACGACGACGGCCGCGGCATCCCGGTTGACCGCCGCGCGGATGCGATGCGGCCGTTCGTGCGCCTTGATGAATCGCGAAGCGAAAGCACCGGCGGCACGGGATTGGGCCTTTCCATCGCCCAGACTGCCATCGAAAACCACGGCGGACAGATACTGCTTGAAGATTCACCGCTTGGCGGGCTTCGCGTGCGCGTGATTCTACCTATTTGAGGAGAGAGAATAAACTCAAAGGTATAAAAATGACTCCTAAAATCTCTATCATACTTCCCGTTTACAATGCGGGCAAATATCTTGCCGACGCGTTGGAATCCGTGAAAAACCAGACCTACACCGATTGGGAATGCGTATGCGTGAACGACGGTTCGACGGACGGGTCGGAATCCGTTATCGCGGAATTCGTAAAGCACGACAAAAGATTCGTGCTTGTAAACCAATCGAACGGCGGCGTGTCGTCGGCGCGGAATGCCGGACTTGACGCGGCGCGCGGCGAATTCATCGCGTTTTTGGACCACGACGATTTGCTTACCCCCGGCGCGCTTGAGCATTTCATGCGTCTTGCCGATGCGTATAACGCCGACATGGTGCGCGTCCGCTGTACAAAGATTCCGGAAAAATTCCAACTTGCCAGCGCCGGAAAATTCTTCAACCCAAGGCCGCGGGTTGAATTCTATGCGGAAAACCCGCATATCGCGTTCATAAAGAATGACAGGAAACAACGGCGCAACGATACATGGTGCTGGGTCTGGCTTTGCATGTTCCGCGCGACCGCCATAAAGGGAATCCGTTTTCCCAAAGACCTTCGCGCCGGCGGCGAAGACAATGTGTTCATGTTGGAAGCCATCGACCGCGTAAGAAACTATGTCCAATCGAACGCAATCAAATATTTGCACAGGCGAAGCGCGATAAGCACCACGCTTAACAAAAAAGTCATGCCGATTTCGCTTGTCGAACGGTTTATTTACGGAATGCCGATTCTTGCAGCGTTTTCAAGAAAATGCCGCCGGTCCGAATGGTGCGAATACATATATCGCAAAGAGACAAGACGCATGTACAAAACATTGGTGCGCAACGTCGTCCGCAAAAACCAGCATATAGAGCGCAGCCGCGAAGTGCTTGGTCAAATCATCGACACGCCCGTGTTCCGCCCGGAATACCTTAACATCAAATCCCGCGCGTATCTTCGCCTGTTCATGAACGGGCATGTGCGTTTGCTTAAAATTATCACACGGATGATATGAAAATAGATTTGGTTTACACTTGGGTCAATCCCGATGACGAAAAATGGCTTGCGACAAAGGAAAAGGCGCTTGCCGCCGCCGGTAAAAAAATCAACGAAGATTTCGGAACGCGCGCGTCAAGATGGGATGCCGACGACGAATTGTTTTATTCGTTGCGGTCGGCCGATAAATTCGCCCCGTGGATAAACCGTATCTTCATAGTCGTCGACAACGGCACGGCGCCGAAATGGCTTCGCGAGCATCCCCGCGTCACAATCGTTGACCACAAGGATTTTATCCCGGACGCCTATCGCCCGACGTTCAATTCGGCGACAATCGAAATATTTTTGCACAAGATTCCGGGATTGTCCGAGCATTACCTTTACGCGAACGACGACATGTTTTTCGGGGCCTCCGTGTCGCCGGATTTCTTTTTCGACCCGCGCGGAAATCCGATTGTGATAATCCGTGAAAAAAGACAATACAGGGCGTTGAACGACAAATATCTGAACACGCCAAGCAAGCACAGCGGAATGTATTTCAGGCGTGTCCGCCGCGCGGTGCGCCTTGTGTACGATAATTTCGGATTGTTTTACAACGTGCAGTTCAAGCATGCGATTGAACCGTGCCGCAAATCATACCAGGCGGATAATTTCAAGCAGTTCGAAAAATTATTCCTTGAAACGACGACAACGCCGTTCAGGGCGGAAAAAAATATACAGCGTTTGGCATTTTCGTTACTGGATAATGCAAAGGGGCGGAACACTTTGGCGCTTAACTGGCGCGTTGGCCGTGCGCGGATTGTTTACGATGTCCGCCGGGATTCCGTTTTGCGGCGCGCGGCGCGCTTTCTGCTTTGGGCGTTCGCCACGATATTCTGGTTTGTAAAATACGACGCGTATGACAAGAATTTTTTAATCATGAAATTGTTGAAGATATACAGGCCGAAAGTATTCTGTCTTCATAATATCGACGACAAGTGCAAGATGCGCCGCTTTCTGTCGGAAATGTTTCCATGGACGTAAAATAACGGCTCTTTTCAGAGCCGTTCAAGTTTTACTTTTTTTCTTCAAAGTCTGCGTCGGTCGCTTTGGTGTCGTCGCCTTGTTCCGGTTCGACCTGTCCGCCTTCACTTTGTTCCGGCGCGGCTGCGCCCCCCTCTTCCGCTTGTTTCGCTTTGTAAACAATTTCGCCAAGCTTCATCGCCTTTTCGGAAAGCGTTTCGGTTTTCTTTTTCAAATCTTCGGCCGTCGCATTTTCGGACTTAAGTTCCGCGTCAAGTTCGCCGCGCGCGTTGTCGATGTCCGTGCGCGTCGCGCCGTCAAGTTTGTCGCCATGGTCTTTCAAAGATTTGTCTATGCTGTGAATCGCGGTTTCCGCGATGTTGCGGGCTTCCGCCAATTCGCGTTTCTTTTTGTCGGATTCGGCGTTCGCGGCCGCTTCGGCGACCATTTTTTTAATGTCTTCTTCGGACAGGCCGCCGTCGGACTTAATCGAAATTTGTTGTTCCTTGCCCGTGCCTTTGTCTTTTGCGGACACGTGCACGATGCCGTTCGCGTCAATGTCGAACGACACTTCGATTTGCGGCATGCCGCGCGGCGCGGGCGCGATGCCTTCCAAATTAAATTGCCCAAGCAGTTTGTTGTCCGCCGCCATGTCGCGTTCGCCTTGGAACACCCGTATCGTCACGGCGTTCTGGTTGTCTTCGGCGGTCGAAAATACTTGCGATTTTTTTGTGGGTATAGTCGTGTTACGGTCGATAAGGCGCGTGAACACTCCGCCCAAAGTTTCAATGCCAAGCGACAGCGGAGTCACGTCAAGAAGAAGCACGTCTTTCACGTCGCCCTTTAACACACCGCCTTGGATTGCCGCACCCATCGCGACGACTTCGTCCGGATTGACGCCTTTGTGCGGTTCTTTGCCAAAGAATTCTTTGACGGCGTTTTGCACTTTCGGCATTCTTGTCTGTCCGCCGACAAGAATCACTTCGGAAATTTGCGATTTGTCGAGTCCCGCGTCAAGCAAGGCTTTGCGGCACGGCTCGATGGATTTTTCAATCAAATCTTCGACCAGAGATTCAAGACGTGCGCGCGAAAGCGGGATGTTCAGATGCTTTGGTCCCGACGCGTCCGCCGTGATAAACGGCAAATTGACGTCGGTGGATTCGCGCGACGATAATTCGATTTTTGCCTTTTCCGCGGCTTCTTTCAGACGCTGCAGGGCAAGTTTGTCGTTCGACAAATCAATGCCCGATTGTTTTTTGAATTCGTCCGAAAGGTATTTCAAAATCCGCGCGTCGAAATCCGCGCCGCCAAGAGTCGTGTCGCCGTTGGTTGCTTTTACTTCGAACACTCCGTCGATAATTTCCAAAATCGAAATATCAAAAGTTCCGCCGCCAAGGTCGTACACCGCAACCGTGCCGTTTTTGGATTTATCAAGTCCGTACGCAAGCGCCGCCGCCGTCGGCTCGTTGACTATGCGAAGGACGTTAAGTCCCGCGATGCGGCCGGCGTCTTTGGTCGCTTGGCGCTGTGAATCATTAAAGTACGCCGGAACGGTGATGACCGCGTCGGTGATGCGTTCGCCAAGGTATGATTCCGCGTCCTTTTTCATTTTGCCAAGTATGATTGCGGACAATTGCGAAGGCGCGTATTTTTTGCCCTTGATTTCCACCCATGCGTCGCCGTTGTCGCCCGCGACGATTTTATACGGCACGTGTTTTTGGATTTCGCGCACTTCCGGGCTGTCAAAACGAAGCCCCATAAGGCGTTTGATTTCATAAATTGTGTTTTCGGGGTTCGTTACCGCTTGGTTTTTCGCGGTGATTCCAACAAGTTGTTCATCATTAGACGCAAATGCGACAACAGACGGAGTGGTGCGTCCGCCCTCTGCATTTTCGATGATTTTCGGGTCCGCGCCGTCCATAAACGACATCGCGCTGTTTGTGGTGCCCAAATCAATACCAAGTACTTTTGCCATTTTTGTTGCTCCTTTTAATGGTTTATACCTGTTGAATATAGGTATCAATAACACGATTTCAAGGGGGAATCTTTTCATTATAAAAGTTGACAATTATTGACGACGGTATTATTATCCCAATCACTAACCACCAGCGCGGGCCACCAGAAATGATTTCACTGGAAGACCTTATCAGAATAAACAAAGACGGCATCGGTCATCTTGCCGCGCGGCCTTATTTTTGCGATAAAATCACCACCGGCGCGGGCAAAAGCATATTGGTCAATCCGAACCTTGGCTGGTACATAATTCGGCACGGGCATGCCAGAAAACAGGAAATATACTTCTGCCGCGGTTTCAAGGCGGCCGCGCAAATCCGTATGGAAGCGGACGAGATTCAGGTTATCGGCAACCTGCCCCTGTTTTCGATTTGGGAAAAGACGAAAAACAAATGGCGGCTTGGCGTCGTATGCATGATGTCCGGGGAAATGCTTTTCGAATCAGAACACAAGGGTTTCGGCGAAGTCTATATAGGCAAGGTGTCAAACGGGGCGGGATTTGTATTCAATTCTGTCGGCGGAGATGTTGTCGGCGGATTCGACGCCAAAAGCCGGCGCATGCCGGAGGCCATCATCGACGATGCCGATATGCCGGCCGTTCGCAAAGATGCGTCGCGCGAAAAAATTTCGTACACCATTCTTCCCAATTGCATCACACAATCGGACGACGGGTTGTACAAAGTCGCGTATTTCAGAAACGCGGGCGAACAAGCGCGAAAAATCCAAGAAGTCATAAAATTCGACACGGCCGCGCGCAACATGAAAACCCGTCAAGAAGAAGTAATCCGCACCGTGCAGATGGGCATAGATTTCATTCCGGAAAAGATTTACGGGCTTTTGGCGGCCCAGGTTCGGCTTTGCAAAACCGCGGAATATATCGGCGCGATTAATGAATCGGTAAGCGCGGCGCGGCATTTGGCGGCGCTGGAAGAAAAAATACGGGCCGATGCGGCGTTGAACGAAGGCAAACAGCAAGCGATGCTTTACGAATTGGAAAAGCTTACGGAATACGTCCGGCGCGCGGAATGCAAAGTCCGCACGATGAAATAAAAATCCCCCGGTCGGGGGATTTTTATTTCAATTCGCCGATATACGTGCCGCGGGCGATGGCGGCGGAAAGAAGCGGGTCGTCGCCCGACACGAATGCGTTCGACACGAACACATCCTTTATATACGGGTCCGGCGCGATTTCGCCCGCGTGGAACATTTCCGAAATCGCGACCGTGTTCACGATGCCGGAATCAAGCCGCACCATGGTATAAGTTTCGCCGTTTTCAAGCGCGTCCAAAGCGCGTTCTGCAAAGCGCGCGGCAAAAAGCCGGTCGCACGCCGCCGTGTCCCCCGCCCTTTGCGTGTGTTCCGGGAACGCGGTGCGGTGCGGGATGTCCGCCTTTGCAAGTTCGCGCGAAATCATATCCGCCGCGCGGCCCGAATGCCCGCGCATTTTTATCGCCTCGCTTACCATAATTATTCCGTAATCCCTTCCCTGTTCCTTTTCAATCTTTTTTATATGTTTAATCAGGTTTTCCGGTTTGAATTTTATTTCCGGAATCAATATGGCGTCGGCAAAGCACGCAACCCCGGCATTAAGCGCAAGCGCGCCGACATCGCGCCCCATGCTTTGCACAACGAACCATCTGTGATGGCTTCTTGCGGTAAGCAAAAGCTGGTCGCAATATGACGCCAATTGCTGTACCGCGGTGACGAAACCAATGGTGGTGTCGGTAAGCGGCAAATCCATGTCGATTGTTTTCGGAATTCCGACAACCTGTATGTTTCCGTATATGGCATGACTGTTGCCCGCGATGGACAAAGTGCCGTTGCCGCCGACGATGACAAGCGCGTCAAGCTTCATCGCTTCAAGCGATTTTTTCATCTTTGCGTTAAATGGCTTCGTGTCGCCGTTTTTTGCCGCGGTTTGGAAATTCAAAGCGTGCGAATGCCCGTTTTGAAGCCACGACCCCGCAAGCCGCGCGTTTTCAACCGGCAGAGTGTTATAATCGAATTCCACGAAATGCGGCGCGCCTGCGCGCGTCAATCCGTCCGTGCCGTCAAGTATTCCGAACATCTTGTGCCCGCGAATCAGCCCCATCACGGCAAGGTTCCGTATTACCGAATTAAGCCCCGAACAATCCCCCCCGGTGGTCATTATTGCTATTCTCATTATGGAGTCCTTTTCTTTTAAGATATTATAACATAAAAGGCGGCTGGTGGCCAGTGGTTGGTGGTTCGTAGTATGGGCGTGCGGCGCTTATCGTTCCAGAATACGAAACACCAGACACCAGCACGAGCCGCCAATCACCTTTTCCCCTTGACAAACAAGGTCTTTTGGTGTTAGGATTCCTTTACTGGGAGGGTGCGAAGAGAGAGCTTTTTGATTAACCAAAAGGTACGCGCATGTCTATCGACAAAAGATTCGCACATCTGGGCAAAGTTAAAAGAACCACCGAAGAAATAATGGACGATGCAATCGCGAAGCAAAGCCGCATCGCCGCGCTTTGGAATCGTAACCGGCCCAGCACGCCCGCAATATCCAACCCCAACAAAACAAAGCCGGAGATTCCGATGAGAGAAACAAAAAAACCGGAAAGCAAACCGCTTTCCATCACGCCCCCGACTTCACGCGAAGTCCCGGAAAGAAAAGAACGCGTCATCGTCATGGGCGGCGGACGCAGAATAAAAGATTATTGGTTCCCGATACTTTGCGCGTCGCTTGTCCTTGTGCTTCTTGTCTGGGCGCTTATCCCGGGCCGCGATGATTCCGGCGTGCCGACGATGACAATCGGACCGGACAATATTCCCGTGGCCGATGCCAGGGGAGCCGGCGCAGTCCCGCCGACGGTAAGCATTGTCGAAGGCGTCGTATTGCCGTCGTTCGACATAGTGCGCATCGAACGAAACGGAAACATCATCGTCGCCGGACGTTATTTGCCAAGACAGCCGGTATCCATCATGATGAACAGACGCATAGTCGCGACGGAAAAAACCAACGCCGACGGCGAATTCGTGTTCACGCCGACGAAACCGCTTGCGCCCGGCAACTATACCATCCGGCTTTCCGCGGTCGACCAGAATATCGTAAGTGAAAACGACGTGTTCGTATACATCCCGCGCGACCGGAATTACGCGCGCGCGCTGTCGCTTCTTATGACACAGGGCGGAAGCAAGATTTTACAGGCGCCCGCGCTTGCCGACGGCGACCTTGTCGTGTCCAAAATCGACTATCTTGAAAACGGCCGCATTGTCGTGACCGGCACCGCGATTCCGCGCCTTCGCGTATCGCTTACGCTGAATGGCAAATATCTTGGCTTTGCGCGCACGTCCGACCATCGCCACTTTATGCTTGGCGCGAATACGGAAATGTTGGAGGCCGGCAAAAGATACACCCTTATCGTCCGGCTTCATGACGGCGAAGGCACAAGCGTCGCCGAAGTAATGCACGAATTCACGATGCCGAAAATGACCGGCAACGACGATACGTATTACACCGTGCGCCGCGGCGACGCGCTTTGGATAATTTCGCGCAACTTCCTGGGTCGCGGAACTATGTTTACGATGATTGCCGATGCGAACAACATCGCCAACCCGAATGTGATTTTCCCGAAACAGCGCTTGCGGATTCCGGGCGGCGCAAGGACGAACTAGTTATAAAAAAGGAAGGCAGAAAATGGTAACCGATAAAAAATCAGAAGTTCAAGACGAAAACGCCGCAACTCTTTCGCATCCGTTTGTATATCCGACGGCTTTAAGGGGAGTCTTGGTGCGGGTCGAAGAATCCGATGACGAAGACGAAGAAGAATCAAGTGCGCCAAAAAGCAAAGAAGCGCCGTATTTCCGCGGATTTTCGGTAAACGTCGAATATATCGTGGATGAAATCCCGCCTGTTCCGCATATTGTTGTGAAAAAGGAAAGAGCACAGGATTATACCAGAAGCGGTCCTATGAAGTGGCACAAGTGGTATCAGAACTTTAACGCGACGGTTGTGCGCGACTATTACGTCGGCAGGATGAAAGAAAAAATCTTTCACACATGTCCGTTGTGCGAAAACCGCGTTGCGGAGGTGAAGAGTCTTGGGCTTTTGGCAGTGATGGAATTAAAGAAAAGAACGCTTCACGCGAAATGGGACGCAGTGCATCGGACCTGTCTTAAACACAAGCTTAAGGCATAGATTTATATAAAGATAAAAGTATGGAAATGAAATACACTCAATCGGGCATAACGATAACCGTGCAGTACAACCACCGCGGCGTGCGCATGAAAGGCAAAGGCGCTCCCGCCACGCCGCAGCAACGGTTTGAAAAACTTGTCAAAAAATCAAAAAGCGAGGTCGTTTGCGCCGTGTGCGGCCTGCCCGTCAGAAAGGGGGAGCATTTTTGCGTGCTTACCAAATCCGAAACCATTACCCGCCAGAAACCGGTTGCGCACATATATTCATGTCCGCGTTGGCGGAGTGCGCGCATCAGTTGCCGCGAGACATCGTATCCGATACATCTTGCGTGCTATGACACGGGACAGAAATCGAAATAAAAAATCGTGCGGACCGCACGGTTTTTTTAGGGAACTGTTAAGATAATAGACCAATGCATAAAATAATTGTTTATAAAAACTGTCTAATATATTAGACAACTTGATTTTCTGCCGTTTTTATGGTTGTCTGCCATAGTAGACAG
>Ga0123353_10001125_pt1 | contig 32512 bp, 27 predicted proteins | sample TergutLab28metaG_3_FD_92763 | JGI IMG/M metagenome (GOLD analysis project Ga0123353, IMG submission 92763) | Labiotermes labralis P3 segment gut microbial communities from Petit-Saut dam, French Guiana - Lab288 P3 | ecosystem: Host-associated > Arthropoda: Insects > Digestive system > Gut ... | reverse complement strand
TCATAATAATAAAAATCCTTTCTTAAAATTCACATACCGGCACAGTGCAAACGCGTGCCGTACATCGGTATGTTATAAAATAATATCAGGCACGTCCGCTGCCAAATTTTCCAAAATTGCGCTAAAAAATAAAAAATCTTGTGTTTTCACACTCCATTATTTATTATTATATAATTATTATATACTTAACAATTATAATTCATGTGTATACTTAACTAACATCAGGGGAACATAATGGACGTATCGTATGCCAATCCTTTCATAGTGTCAACGATAGAAACATTTAAAAAAATGCTCAATATAGAGGGCAAAACCGGTAAATTATCTTTAAAATCAAACTCCGCCTATACCTATGACGTCTCCGGCGTTATCGGTCTCTCCGGAGAGGCTCAGGGCGCTATCTGTTTGAGTTTTCCAAAAGAGGTCGCTCTCAAAGCGGTATCCGCGCTGCTTGGTATGGAAATAAAGGAGATGGGGCCTGATGTCTCAGACGGTATCGGAGAATTAGTAAACATCGTAGCCGGTAACGCAAAGCAGTATCTTACAAAGTACAGCCTTTCCATCTCTCTTCCTAAAGTCATTATCGGCAAAGATCTCCAGCTCGCACCCACAAAAGGCGTGCCCACTCTCGTGGTGCCGTTTATCTCATCTTTGGGTGAATTTGCGATAGAGATTTCGCTTAAGACTCCTGAGACGAAATAGTTTTTTGACAAATCATCAAAGCGGATCTCTAAAAATGAATCGCCCACCCCTCCGACGCACGCGCGGCCTCCATCACAACCTCTGATAGTGTTGGATGAGCGTGTATCATAGCGGCAATATCCGCGGGCAGGAGCTCCGCGTTTCTTGCAAGCAGAAATTCGTGGATAAGCTCCGTTGCGCATCCGCCAATTATATGTACGCCTATAATTTCTTTTGTTGATGGGTCCGTCATTATTTTGGCTAAACCCTCGCTCTCCTCAATAGCTACCGCTTTGCCTGCGCCTCTGTAGGGGAATGTTGCTTTATTGAACGCAATGCCTTTAGCAGCCGCCTGTTCTTCTGTCAATCCAAAAGACGCCACCTGAGGTTCGCAGTAAACTCCGGATGGTATTTCTGATGGATTAATACCCGGATGCGAAGGATTATGTCCCGCAATATGTTCAGCAGCGATCTCACCCTCTTTTGAAGCTACGTGGGCAAGGAGCGGGGTCTTTACAATATCGCCAATTGCATAGACCGATTTTACAGACGTTTCATTGTAATCACCAACGTCAACAAAACCATGTTTGTCAACTTTCACACCGATCTCTTCCAACCCGATATTGCCGCTGTTAGGAACGCGTCCTGTTACCGTGAGTACCTTTTCAACAGAGATAATTGTTTGTTCACCGGATTGATTTTCAAGAGTTACTTCTACAGAATCGCCGGTTGATTTTTGTGATAGCGCTTTTGTGGACGCGTAGATTTTTATCCCGCGTTTTTTAAATGAGCGGTTAAGTATGGCGGTGATCTCTCCGTCTTCCATCGGTAAAATCCGCTCCATCATTTCTACAAGATGTACCTCTACGCCAAAAGCGTTAAATATATGCGCGAACTCAGACCCTATTGCTCCGCTGCCTAAAATCAATACAGATTGCGGGAGTTTTTTTAACATTAGAGCATGGTCGGATGAGAGTATGCGTTCACCATCGAACTCAAATCCTGTGAGCTCTCTTGGCCTTGATCCGGTTGCAACAATAATAGCTTTTGCGCTGATTTTGCGGTCATCATCAATAATTATTTCATGATCGGATGATAAACGCGCGGTTCCTGTAATCACCTCAACGTTGTTTTTTTTGAGAAGATAGGAAACACCTTTGGAGAGAGTATCGGCAGCTTTACGGGAGGCATTAAATATGTTTTCATAGTTAAAGCCTGATTCGTCAACCTTAACGCCCATTGCTGTAAGTTTTGACCGTGAGCGGAAAACTTCAGCTTGACTTATGATAGACTTGGATGGAATACAGCCTATGTTAAGACAGACGCCGCCGATTTTATCTTTCTCAACAAGCGCAACTTTCTGTTTAAGTTGACTGGCGCGTATCGCCGCTACATAACCGCCCGGGCCTGAGCCTATTACAACAACATCATAATCGTAAGTTGAAGACATATTTAATACTCCTGTTTAATTGGTCAAATATTTTATTAGTTGACAATGGTTATATAATGACGTTATCCCTTCGCCGGATCTTTTTAAACAAAATCGGCCTCAAAGTATCAACAATTGACGAGAGAGATGTATATGAGTTAATAGCATAGTATTGATACCACCCGCAGTTTCTTTTGCACACATTCATTTTTTTACGGTAAAGATGAGCTTCTTTTGAAGCGAGCCATTCGTTCAAATCGGTCACGCACAGATCCGGCCCTTTTTCACCCAAGATATGGCACGGATAATAGAGTCTTCCATCCGGAGCGATAATAACCGAAGCGCTTGAACAGCGCCCTCTGCGGTATGCGTCAAAAAATCCTGAAGGTGTATGGATTGTATTTGGGTAAAATTTTCGCAAAATTTTTATTTTACGTTCAAGACGATTCATATCGGGAAAACAGTTTTTAGCGTTATCCATTTTCGCCGCCGGGATAATAACTATATTCGCGCCTGACTCATAACACTGCCTTACCTTTTCATCAAGATCAGCGATTGTATCCTGTGTGACAACTGTTTGTACGGATAGACTTGTCGGAAGAGCGTTTAACTTTGGCAGTATATCAAAAAGATCAAGATTATCATGCCCCTCGTCAATTGACACATGCAAAAAATCTATATAACGGGCATAGCGTTCAAAGGGGTAGTCTATTATGTTTTTAACGCTTGTAGTAAAGAGCAGATAAAATTTACATTTGCGGGCGTAGGCAAGAAGCTCTTCGATATCGGGACGCAGAAGCGGCTCTCCGCCCTCAAAACTTGTCATTAAAACAGATGATCGTGATAAATTTCTCAGTATCGCTTTTATATCCGCGGTTGACAAATCGTCACACTTGTCATTTTTGACATTACAGAACGGACAGCCAAAGTGGCATTTTGCCGTCAGCTTAAAAGATGCGTAAAACGGAAATATCGGTTTTGCGGCTATTACGTTACTCAATAAACCCTTTACGGTTGGTAAATAGGCGCCGGGTGTTAGAAGACGCAAAACATCTCTCCTTTCAGTGATGATAATCAACAATTTAAATAATTGATTGAAATTAAAAAATATGTTCTGCGGTGAGCATAGTTGTTTATAATGTTACGTTATGGTCGGCGATCATATATATTATCATAAACAGGGTCTGCCTCAAAAGCAGATTTTTTCCTGCGCCCCTTTAGGGGAGCGAAGACTGCAGCGGTAGGTTTTAGCCCGCCGCGTTTTGGAAATATCCTTAATATAAATAAAAAAAGGGGCGGTTGAAATGGCATCAAATGTAGATGATCTCACGATCAGTTATGAAGAAGAAGGGGTTCTTGTAGTAAAGGAACTTGATAAGGTAATTCTTTCAAAAGGTTCATGGGCAACCGTTTTGTTTCGGTATCAGCAGTGGGAAAAGGCCAAGGAGGACTACGGTCAGGACCGTTATTCAATCCGCCGATACCGCAAGATGGATGATGAATACCGTCAGCAGGCTAAATTTAATATATCAAGCAAAGAGCAGGCTGTAAAAATTATTGAAGCTCTGCAAAAATGGACGAAAGAAGATTGACATTATAGAAAGATTGCCGTTTTAAAGGTATAGACAAGGCATACCTTGTCTATACAAGAGATGGTATAAAGTATACCGTCTCTATACAAAGGATTGAGGGCGTCTCTTCTCGAAACAGCCCTCTTATTTATAAAAATTGATATATTGGCATTGAGTTTACTTCTGCCAATAAGTATATTTTGTCTCCCAATTAATTTTCTCGGCAGCATCTCTCATTGTTTTCGGGTTTTGTTTAGGGCACTTTCTCATTTTTCAATTATAATTCTCATATCACGTTTTGGCGCGGATTTTTTCTGTTTACAGTTTAAAATGAGCTGAAAATTGGTATATTTGCGAAAATAAAGAGATTTGGTTATAAACGCATCTCTTTGCGAAATAACCGTTTATATCTTGAAGAAAGAGGATACGCACAAAATGAGCAGTTCTCCAAGCTCAGTGCCGATATCTTTTTACGGAGATGTTTCTTTATCTAATAATGACGGCGAGATCCTGTCATCTGTGGGCAAAGAGACGCTCATTGATATCGCGAGAGATGCTATTGAGTTGCTTGATATATCAGTTTCAATAATCGAAAAAGACGGCAGCTATGCGTTGCTTACCGTCAGTTCTCCGTGGTGCCGCTTGCTCGATGAGCACTCTCGAAAAATGTGCGGAAACATTTCAAATAAAGAAGCTATGAGCTGCGGGGGATGGATTTGTCATGAATTAAGACATAGTACGGCAAGAAAGTGTATGGAATCAGCTTCTCCGATAGAGTCGCGTTGTCACGCGGGGGTGGAGTATTTTGCAATCCCAATCAGAGCGGAGGCAGAGGTAATTGGGGCAATGGTGGTTGGGATTGGAAATATTTTGAATGATCCTCGTGAAATAATGAAGACAGCTGAACTCTATGGAATTGATTATTCTGAACTTATGGAGATTTCACGCAAGTCCCAGCCGCACCATCAACCAACAATTGAGATGACTAAAAGAAGGCTTTTTCTCAGCGCCAGCATGATAAGTACTATAGTAGAAAACAAACGGGCAAAAAAGGAGATAAAACATCAGCAGCTCGAACAGCAGCTTATAGCTAACAGACATGAAATGAAGCTCTTAGGGCAATTTATATCCGGCGTAGCCCATGAGGTACGCAACCCATTAAATGGTATACTTGCCATAACGGAAGCTCTAAACGCCGAACTTGGTGAAGATGGGGATTATGAAGTTTATATAAATCATATCCGCGATCAGGTTTCACGGCTTTCTGATTTAATGCGTGATATTTTAAATTTCGGTAAACCAATTGAAAACGCCAACCTTGAGCCTGTTTCCGTATCAAGTGTGGTTACTGATGCGTTGCAAACATGGAAAACTTCATCTGTATATGGAGGGCGCAGAGTAATTTTTAACAAAAAAATCGAAAGCTACGATGGAATTGTAAACGCAGACAGAAACAGGCTCCAGCAGGTATTTATCAACCTTTTAGAAAACGCCTGCAACCATAGCGGTGAAGAGTCCGAGGTAACCATTTCTTTACAGGAAGGGCCTCGTATACAAATAATGGATGAGGGCAGCGGTATAAAAGAGGAAAATCTTCATAAGTTGTTTAAACCATTTTTTACTACCCGAAAGGGAGGCACAGGGCTTGGGCTTGGAATTGTAAAACAGATCATTCAAAACCACGGCGGAGATGTGAAACTCTACAATAACTCTGAGAAACCCGGCTGTACGGTGGAGATATCTCTGCCGGAATATAAGGTTTTAAATGATACAGTATCTATATAGAAAAATAACCCAAACTTTATGTTTGGCGCATCTTATTTTTAGAAATTAGTTTTTATTTGATTTGATAACATATTTTTGTATTCTCCTCACCCCTTTAGGGGTACAACATCGGTAACCCCGGGTTTTAACCCGGGGGGCGGGTGAGTGGGGAGATAGACAACCTAAGGAGCAAAAGAAATGGCAAAAAAAGCACCAGCTGCCCCGGCAAGCGAACAAAACAGCAGCAAACAGCGCAACGCAGCTGTTGAACAGGCGTTAAGCCAAATAGAAAAACAGCACGGCAAAGGTTCCATAATGCGGCTTGGCACCGGAAATTTACAGGCGGATATACCTGTGATTCCCACAGGGTCTATCTCTCTTGACAATGCTCTTGGAGTAGGTGGATTTCCTAAAGGACGTATAGTAGAAATTTACGGGCCGGAGTCTTCGGGAAAAACCACATTGGCTCTTCACGCCATAGCTAACGCTCAGCGTCAGGGCGGTATCGCCGTACTCATTGACGCAGAGTACGCTTTTGACGCGGCATACGCAAAAAGTCTTGGCGTTGACATAGACAATCTGCTCGTCTCTCAGCCCGACACAGGAGAACAGGCGCTTGAAATAGCAGACACTCTCGTACGCAGCGGAGCGATTGATCTTATCGTAGTAGACAGCGTAGCCGCGCTTGTGCCAGCCGCTGAAATTGAGGGCGAAATGGGAGACAGCCACGTAGGTTTACAGGCGCGTCTTATGTCTCAGGCTCTGCGCAAATTAACCGGCATACTCTCCAAATCAAAAACATGTCTCATCTTTATCAACCAGTTACGTATGAAAATTGGTGTGATGTTTGGAAATCCCGAAACAACAACAGGCGGTAACGCTCTTAAGTTTTATTCATCCGTACGTATTGACATCCGCAGAATAGCCGCTATAAAAGACGGCGAAAATGTTATAGGAAACCGCACCCGCGCAAAAGTTGTCAAAAACAAAGTAGCTCCCCCGTTTCAGGAATCGGAGTTTGACATTTTGTACGGAAAAGGGATCTCCTTTGAAGGCGATGTTCTTGATTTGGGCGTAGAGATGAACATAGTAGAAAAAAGCGGAGCGTGGTTCGCTTACGAGGGAGAGCGTTTGGGTCAGGGCAGAGAAAAAGCGCGCGAGTTTTTAAAAGAGAACCGCGATATCTTAAGTAAAATAGAGACAAAAGTAAGAGAAAAAGCGGCGGCAAAAAGGCGCGGCGATGTTTCGGTGTCTGTTGATACGGAGGAACCGGAGGAGGAGTTGGCGTAGTTGATGCAGAACGCTAAATAGAACTTGTTTGGTCTTTTGTGCTGGATTATAAAAATGACGCCAATCCATACGAGGAAAGGCGAGAAAATATTTTGTTATGGAGGAGGGCGAGTATCTCTGCCCGTCCCTTTGCTTCACCTCTTGCCTCAGCAGTAAGCAGGTCAGAAATCCTGTCTGTCTCTGCCATTCGCCGACTTCTCAAACGGGCACGCTCGTGTTCGTCTTTGCTTATTTCCATTAATACTTTAGCGGCCATCCCTATCCCCTTATTCTTATTGATAACGCTATTTATCAAACCTCTGTACTTTGGATCCGGCGCATATTTGAAAAACAGCGACCATTCTTCAAGCAATGCCCTCTGCATCAGGATGCGTGAGCAACGTTTTAAATATGTGATCATGGGACGGCTCTAAAATGTCTGCGTCTGCCGGTATTTCAGCCATTGGCTTCATTAGTATATATGATTTCGAGAATTTCTGCAAGATTATTTTAAACTTAAAAAGTAAAACGAAAAACAAATCTGAAATTATGAGATTTGAGATGACGAAACAATTATGTGTAAAAATGGGAAAATGAGATTGAAAATGAGAAATTTGGAATGTAAACTCAGGCGAAACTTACTTGCTTAGATATAAAATAAATATAACTGTTCAGTATGGAGCGGGTCAAGATGGCGGATGCGCCACGATTACGATTATGGCGGCTCTCAATTGCAATGTACCGGTCTATATCAAAATCGGCAGCTGCCAGCTGCCAATTTTAGAACTTTGTAATAAATACTGTTAATTCCTGCTGCCCGCTATTTATTTTCTATACTCTATATTAATATTAATTATAAACCGGCCTGAAAAGCAGAGGGCATTTTGATAGTTTGTACACTTTTTAATCCTGCTGTAGATGTAATTTACCGGGCGGATGGTTTTGAACACGGAACAACGCTTCTTGATACCCCCTCTTCTGTGATTCCGTCCGGCAAGGGGCTGAATGTAGCGCGTGTTATTGCTACTCTTGGTGAAGAGACAGCAGTCGCGGGGCTTATCCCTCAAAATGATATGCGCAAGTTTACTACGTTTATTGAGGATTGCAGGATTACGCCTTTTTTATATGAGGTTGAAGGAAACGCGCGTGTAAACATTACGCTTCATGATAAACAGCGCAATTGCGTTACGCACATCAACAGCGCGTCAGCGCCGCTTCCTGTTAGAATTCAGGATGAGTTTTTACAGTTTGTTGATAAACACATACAAAACGGCAGCAGCTGGTGCTTCAGCGGAAGTATACCTCCCGGCTTTCATAATGATGTTTATTTGCACGCGATAAATATGTGTAAAGACAAAGGCGCAAACGCTCTTCTTGACACAAGAGGCATAGCTCTTAAGATGGGCGCGCGGGCAAGACCGCAGATACTTAAACCAAATCAAAACGAACTGCAGGAGTTCTTTGGTGAGAAAGAGATAAAGGGTGTGCATCATTTGGCATTGTGCGCCAAAAGATTTATTGACATGGGCATCGCTTATGTTTTTGTTTCACTTGGAGTGGATGGTATGATAGCAATCCACGGAAACGATTGCCTTTTGTGCTCGCCTCCCGATGTAAAAACTGTTGATACTGTAGGATGCGGCGACGCGCTTGCGGCAGGGATTTTAGTTGCGCAGAGGAGAAACTTTTCATTTATTGAAACTTGTCGTTTGGCAATCGCGTGCGGTACATCAAAAAGTATGCACGAGGGCCCGGGAATCGTTACACGCGATGAAGTATGGCAATTAATGGAAGATGTAAAAATAACAGCAATTTGAAAGGCTTGGTCAATTAAATGAAGACAAAACGAATTTTAGTTACCGGCGGAGCGGGTTTTTTAGGATCGCATCTGTGTGATCGTCTAACAGAACAGGGGCATGACGTTATCTGTCTTGACAACTACTTCACAGGCCGCAAAAAAAACGTTGAACATCTGATGGGGCTTAAAAATTTCGAGCTTATGCGTCATGACGTCGCTTTACCTATATATTTGGAAGTTGACCAAATCTATAATTTAGCCTGCCCCGCTTCACCGGTTCACTATCAATATAACGCGGTTAAAACGATTAAAACGTCTGTACTGGGAGCGATCAACGTGCTGGGACTTGCAAAGCGGGTGAAAGCGCGCGTACTGCAGGCTTCCACATCAGAGGTTTACGGCGACCCTCATGAGCATCCGCAAAAAGAGAGCTATTGGGGAAATGTCAATCCTATAGGTTTACGGTCATGTTATGATGAGGGTAAAAGAGTCGCCGAGACACTGTTTTTTGATTACCACCGTATGAACAGTGTTGACATAAGAGTCATACGTATTTTTAATACCTACGGCCCGCGCATGCACCCTAACGATGGCCGCGTTGTGTCGAACTTTATTGTTCAGGCGCTTAAGGGGAATGATATTACAATTTACGGAGACGGCGCGCAGACACGGTCATTCTGCTTTGCGGATGATCTTATTGAGGGGATGATGCGGCTGATGAATACTGAAAATATCACAGGCCCTGTAAATGTGGGTAATCCGGGTGAGTTTACAATTAAGCAACTCGCTGAAGAGGTTATCACGCTTACGGGAAGTAAATCTAAGATTATCTATAAGCCGCTTCCGTCTGATGATCCAAGACAGCGCAAGCCTGATATATGTTTGGCAAAAGAGAAATTGGGATGGGAGCCTGTGGTTCCTCTTAAGGTTGGATTAGTCAAAACAATTGAATATTTTAAAGATAATTTGGAATAACATCGGATAACAGTATAGTTAGTTGTATTAACATATATTATATAATAAGGATAACAGTTAAAAATGTTTGACAAGTTAAAACCCGGATTTAACGCTTTTTTGAGACCGGCGATGAAATTTTTTGCCCGTCTTGGAGTTCATCCTAACCATATCACTATTTTGGGAGTTATACTTTTTGCGGGCTCAGGTTTTTTAACCGCTCTTGGCCTTGATTACTGGCTCTATGCTTTTGCTCTTTTGGTAATCGGTTCGTTTATGGATGGGATTGACGGACAGCTTGCGCGTGAGTACGGGAAAAAGAGTTTGTTTGGTTCTATTCTCGACTCAAGCTGTGATAGAATCACGGAGATTCTTTTTTTGGCAGGTCTTCTTGTATTTTATATGAATGATCCTGAACTGCGTACATGGGGAGTGTATCTGTGTTATACGACTCTCGCGGGTTCTGTGATGGTAAGTTATGTAAAGGCGTGCTGCGACGGGATTGGGATCAAGTGCTCAAGAGGATTTATGCAGCGCCCGGAAAGACTCTTTCTTTTTGGTACCGGCCTTGTGTTTGGCCCTGTGGCGATGTTGTGGATTATCGGTATAATATCTCTGCTTAGTATAGTAACCGCAATGGAGAGGCTTATCAGCTCGGCAATACAGTGTAAGCGTAAAACTGAAATTTCGGAAGGTTCATCATGTCAGAAAAAGTAATAATAATAGGTTCGGGCCCAGCGGGGCTTACTGCCGCGATCTACGCATCGCGCGCTAATATGAAGCCTCTGCTTTTTGAGGGATTTCAGGATGGAGGAATTCCCGGCGGTCAGCTTATGATAACAAGTTTGGTTGAGAATTTCCCCGGCTTTCCCGAGGGTATTATGGGGCCTTCTCTCATGTCAAATATGCGCGAACAGGCGGTTAATTTAGGCGCCCGTCTCATAATGGAAGATGTTATTTCTGTAAAACTTGATGTTCGTCCATTTACTGTAATCTCATCAAGTGAAGAGACTTATACTGCCGGCGCGTTGATAATTGCGACAGGCGCACTTGCCAAGAGACTTCCTCTTGACAGTGAAAAGAGATTGTGGGGCAGGGGGATCTCCGCATGCGCGGTTTGTGACGGAGCGCTGCCGGTATTTAGAAATAATCCGCTCGCTGTAATCGGCGGGGGGGACACCGCGGTGGAAGAAGCTCTGCACCTTACTCAATTCGCGTCAAAAGTATATTTGATTCACCGCAGAGATGAATTGCGTGCAAGTAAAATTATGCAGGAGCGAATTCTTAATCATCCCAAGGTAGAGATCCTGTGGAATAAAACGGTTGAAGAGTTTATTGGTGATAAATCGTTATCAGCTTTACGTTTGCGTGATACTGTTACAGGCGAGCTTTCTGAAATCACGGCGGCGGGAGCGTTTGAGGCCATTGGCCATCAGCCAAATACAGCTTTTCTAAAAGATCAGCTTGAATTGGATTCACAGGGATATATTATTACAAAGTCAAGCTCTACGGCAACATCCAAAGATGGCGTGTTTGCCGCGGGAGATGTTCAGGATACAAAATACCGTCAGGCAATTACAGCGGCGGCAAGTGGTTGTCAAGCCGTAATTGATACTGAACATTTTTTAAATTTTCTATCTTGATTTTTGGCAGGAAAGAGGGGGCGGCTTTCCCTTTTTTTATTAAAATCATATTTTTTCTCACAATATTATCCCCGCAAAAAACGTACTTTTCTTCAAAAATCAATACAAAAAATATCATTTTTTTTGATATATACTGAGTAACGGCATAAATCTACACCGCACCGCACGCAACTGCACGTAGGGCCGGCTCTGTTGCTTAGCGGCACAGTGTAGATTTATGCCGTGAAGCGGTATATAAAAAAAATTAAAAAAACTTTAAAAAAAACTTGACAATGATGTGGAAAATTCATTATTATTCATCTTCATACTATAATATGGAAACCGGTAACTTAATTGAAAAAAGTTTTAGGAGGTAGTAACGTGATTCTTGATGAACAGTTTGACGCCGATGAGATTCTGCGTGATGTAGATGAAAGATACGTTGACGAAGGCACAGAGCTTGAAGAGGAGATGCGCGAACTCAACTTTGGCAATATGTACGACGAGAACGCCAACTTCAGTGATATGGCGGGTGATCTTGATACTACGGAAGATCTTTGGGAATAACTTGCCGTATACACTATAGGGGAAATCCCCTATGCTTAAGATTGGTTGATTGATCCATGAGCAGCAGAGACACCGTATATTTTATATCAGACGCCCACTTCGGTATTGGCACGAAATCTCCCGATTACAGGGTGGAGCTGTTTAAGGATCTAACGGCGCAGATGTGTGAACGCGCGACGGATCTGTTCATTGTGGGTGATCTGTTTGATTTTTGGATTGAGTACCGCTTCGCCATTCGTCCAGACTACTTTCCTATTTTGCATGAACTTCGCCGTTTGGTTGAGGCCGGTGTAAAAGTACATTACTTAGCCGGCAATCACGACTTTGCGTTCGGCCCTTTTTTAAAAAAGACGATTGGTATCTCTATTTATAATGACACTCTTCAACTTGAACTGCAGGGCAGGAAAGTTCATCTCTGCCACGGGGATGGTATTTTAAGGCATGATGTGAGCTACAGAATCTCGAAAATATTTTTACGCAATAAGCTGCTTCAAAAACTTTACAAAATTATTCATCCCGATATCGGCGTGGCTTTCGGTATCTACTGCTCAAAATCTCACAGAAAATATTCAGAGCTTCGCCGGACTCCCGAAATCATAGAAAAGTACCGCCGCGCCGCGCGTAAGAGAATGAAACAAAAAGCGTGCGATCTTGTGGTTTTTGGTCATACCCACTATGGAGAAATCCACAAGTTTGACGAAGGCGAATATTGCAATACCGGCGCGTGGATGAATCACTACAACTATGCTGTGCTGCGTGACGGTAATATAGAACTGAAAAGTTTTCTAACTGATAAACAATAAAAATCTATCTTGAAAAATGCGGCAGAAGTGCGTCATACGTTTCGCTTAACGCTTGCGAGATCACTTTTGTTTCACCGGTCACCGGCATAAAATTGGTGTCGCCGTTCCAGCGGGGGACTATGTGCAGATGGATGTGCTGATCGATACCAGCTCCCGCGTTGCGCCCGATGTTCATCCCTGCGTTGAATCCTTCGGGATTCATTACTGCCGTAAGAACTCTTTTACTCAAGGTTAAAAGCTCCCACATCTCATCGGATGTCTCTTTGTCAATATCGAGGATGTCGGATGTGTGCTTGTAGGGAATTATCATCAGGTGACCGTTGTTGTACGGGAAAAGATTCATCAGCACGAAAGATTTCTGTCCCCTGAAAAGAAGAAGATTTTCCCTGTCATTAGTTTGCGCCGGTTTTGTACAGAAGATACAACCTTCTTCCTCTTTCTTGACGCCTTTTATGTAAGTCATCCTCCACGGAGCCCAAAGCCGTTCCATTTTACACCCCTCCTCTGTGAATAAGATTTGGGAAAAAGGTGAGGCATACGAGGCTTATGATAGAGGCCGCTATACAGTAGTACGCGAAGTAGTGGAGCTTGCCTTTTTTGATAAATGATAATAAAAACTTTAAAGCTACAATGCCAACCACAAAACTTGCGATGAATCCCGCGATCATGTCTGCCGAAAAGAGTGCTTTAAATGATTCGACATGCCGCGCCTCCAAAAGCGCACTCCCAAAAATTGCCGGTAACGCAAGCATAAAGGAGAAGCGCCCCGCTTCGGTGCGTGAGACGCCCACAAGCAGCGCTATCGCAATCGTTGACCCGCTGCGGGATATCCCCGGGGTGATGGCGACGGCTTGCATGGCGCCGATGGCTAAGACTTTTACAAGCGTCAGCTTCCCGTCAAAAATACTGCTGCCCTTTTTTATCAGCGTGAGGAAAAGCAGTCCGGCGGTAACAAGCAGCATGAACGACGCGAGATACGCCGGCATCAAAGTTCCGCCGGAAGTATCAAACAGTACGTTGATATACTTCTTAAAAAATATCCCCACAAACGCCGCCGGCATCGTCGCGAGAATCACATATCCCGAATAAGTCAGCGAATCCTTTCTGACAAGCGTGTCTTTCGATACGCATCCGGTTATAATGCCGATGATATCCTTACGAAACACGTACAGCACCGCAATACCGGTCGCCACATGCAGCATCACCTCAAGCAGCATGGCCGACCCGCCCGCTTCATGCGGATCTGTTACCCCCAAAAACGTCTGAGCGAGAATAAGATGTCCTGAAGATGAAACAGGGAGAAATTCAGTCAACCCCTGAATTATTCCAAGCAGTACAGTTTTTATAAGTTCCATAATTTCAGTTAGATATCTTTCGTTGATAATGATTTCCCGCACCCCAAATGGGTGACATCAATAAATCCCCGGCATCGCCGGGGCTCTTAAAACGAGAGCGATATCCCGGCGTTAATCAAAAGACCCATACCATTGAGATCCTTGCCGGCCTTGGAGTCTTCAAAATCGGTTATCGGAATCATAAACTTTCCATCAACATAAAAGCCTACTGGAATCACAGGCAGCTTGAACTGCATGCCGAGGAGAACGTGCGCTCCGAAAGCTGGTTCGGCGAGGCCGTCTATAATTTTTTGGACAATGGCTTTTTGGGTCTTATCATCAAACGGATCACCATTTATTAGACCTTCCATATCAAAATCTCTAGTTGACTCAATAACGTTGCTGATAAGTCCGCTTGAGAGCAAAGGAGTAGCGAAGTGAACGCTTGCGCCAACACCGCCGGTGAACTTGATAATATCTGCCGGCAGTGCGAAAAGTTTATGTCTAACCGACAGATCAAGATTAAGTTTAGCGTAAGGAGTGCCGCCGAGACTGAAATAGCTGAGATCAACATTATCAAGACCTAATAAAACAGGTTCTCCGTAGCCGAATACAGGATTAAGCGGATCGCTATTGTCAACAACGGTAAGATAATTAATCTTTCCGTCGTACTGCCAAAGCCCGAAGTTGCATGACAACTCAATCGCGTCAATTACCGGGACAAAATCGATAAAAAACTTGCCGCCGAAGTTAATCGGTGAATTTTTCCAGTTCTCGCGTGAGATAAAGAGGAAAGGATCACCGGCATTAGGCCCGCGGGGGTGGTTAAAAGGGTTGGCAGAGCCAAGAATGCGTCCAATATCCTCTACCGTATACACAACATCCTCTTTATTGTCTTTCATCTCCATCGACAAATCAAATCCCCAATGAAGCCCAATACCCGCAATAGCGTAACTTGATGATACCGCGCAAACCGTAAACAAAAGCGCAAAAGCTGCTTTAGTAAATCTGTTCATAAAACCTCCCAATATGTGGATGTGTAATTTTTAAAGTGATGTGATATGCCATTAGTCAGTATAATTACATCAATGAAAAATATATCTTGCGGAGATTACAGATGAAATTATTCAATATGCCGGTACAAAACATCTAAAACTTCTGCCGACAGCTCTTCGACCGTTTTTGATCCGTCAAGCAGTACTATTTTTTGCGGATCAGCTTCTGCCGCGCTTAAGTAGCCTTGCCTTACTTTGCGGAAAAACCCGGCGCCTTCGCTCTCAAGCCTGTCACGCCCTTTTCCGATATTGCTTAACCGCTTTTGTGAAAGTTCGACAGAGATATCAAAAATAAGTGTGACATCAGGCGTCAACCCATCTGCAGCAAATTTGTTGATCTCACGCAGGAATCCTATATTGAGGCCGCGGCCGTATCCCTGATAAGCAAAAGTAGCCTGCTCAAAACGGTCGCACAGAACGATGTCTCCTCTGTTGACAGCTGGAGCGATTACCTCACGCACATGCTGAGCGCGCGCGGCCATGTAAAGCAGACACTCTGTTTGGATGTGCATCTCTTTATTGTCGGGAGAGAGAAGCAGTTCGCGGATTTTTGTGCTGATAGAGGTTCCGCCCGGTTCTCTTGTGACAACGCAGTTAAACCCTTGTGCCTTAAGAGCGGACGCGGTCAACTCAAGCTGCGTACTCTTGCCGCAGCCGTCAATCCCCTCAAACGTAAAGAAAAATCCGCGATTCTGTTTTTTCACTATAAATCCATACCGTGGCATTTTTTATACTTTTTACCGCTTCCGCATGGGCACGGATCATTTCTGCCCGCAGTCGGCGCAACACGCACCGGCTGACGCACTGCCGGCTGACCGTCGCCGCCGCGGTTCGTTGTTGCCGTCATCCCGCCCGGTATTCTTGGACGTGAAGCACCCGCCGCTCCAGCTCCGTCAGCCGCCGGTCCTGCCCCAAAACTTCCAGCCGATTCGTGAATCATTCGGCTGCCGCTAAAAGGCATGCTCTGCTGGGACTTCTCAACGCGCTCCAATCTGAAAAGATAGACAGAGATCTCTTTTGCCATAGCGGCGCGCAGCTCGCCAAACATCTTTAACCCCTCGCGCTGATACTCAAACAGAGGGTTTTTTTGGCCAAAGGCTCTAAACTGCACACCGCCCTTAAGGTGATCCATCTCAAAGAGGTGGTCTTTCCACAAGTTGTCAATCACCATCAAAAACACGTTGCGCTCAAATTGACGCATGACGTCAGAACCGAAGCGCACCTCTTTCTGTTCATATCTCTCTTTTGCAAGTTTCCAAATCTCATCAAAAACCTCGTCCTGCTTCTTTGACGCAACTTCATCTTCAGGCACCCGGTAAACTACGCCAAGCACGGTCTGCGCCTCTTCGTAGACTCCGTTAAGGTTCCACTCTTCCGTCCACGCGCGGTCGGGGAGGTGCTTTAAGATTATCCCCTCAAGCGCGCTTGCGATCTGATCAAGAATTTCGTTTTTAAGATTTTCACCGCGAAGTATGCGCTGGCGCAGTCCGTAAATCTCACGGCGCTGCAGGTTCATCACGTCGTCGTACTCTTTTAAGTGTTTACGAATGTCAAAGTTGCGCCCCTCAACTCTCTTCTGCGCACCGGCGATTGAGCTTGACACCCACGGGTGGCTTATCGCTTCGCCCTCGGGAGTTCCAAGGCGGTCCATCATAGACCTTATGCGTCCGGCGCCGAATATTCTCATTAGATCGTCGTCTATCGATAAGAAAAATTTTGAAGAACCGGGGTCGCCCTGACGTCCGGCGCGTCCGCGCAGCTGGTTATCTATACGGCGGCTCTCGTGGCGCTCCGTTCCTATTATATGAAGACCGCCGAGACTTTTTACTTTGTTCTGTTCTTCGCGTGTCTTCTCGTAGAGTTTTGCGTATTTTTTCCGTTTCTCATCAATCGGGAGAGAGTCCGGCGCAACGCCCTCTTTTGTAAGTTCATTATTCACCATGATCTCAAAATTGCCGCCAAGCACGATGTCGGTTCCGCGGCCCGCCATGTTGGTTGCGATTGTTACGGCGCCGATGCGGCCCGCCTGCGCAACGATAGTCGCCTCTTTGGCGTGCTGCTTTGCGTTAAGAACCTCGTGCTGAACCCCGGCTCTGAGCAGAAGTTTACTTAGGAGTTCCGATTTTTCGATAGATGTTGTACCTACAAGACAGGGACGCCCCTCTTCATGCTTCTCCTTAATGTCAGCCACAATAGCGTTATACTTTTCACGGTGGGTCTTATAAATCTCATCATCAAAATCGTCTCTCGAAAGCCCGCGGTTAGTGGGGATAGTCACCACGTCAAGTTTATAGATATCGTTAAACTCAGCGGCTTCCGTTACCGCGGTACCGGTCATACCCGCAAGTTTATTATACATCTTAAAGAAGTTTTGAAATGTAATTGTAGCAAGCGTTTGGTTTTCACCCGCAACCTTTACCCCCTCTTTAGCCTCAAGCGCCTGATGCAATCCGTCGCTGTAACGGCGTCCGTGAAGAATACGGCCTGTAAACTCGTCAACAATAAGAATCTGCCCGTCCTGCACAACATAGTTGACGTCTTTTTCAAACAGAGAGTAGGCGCGCAGCAGTTGGCTTATACTGTGGATTCTTTCAGAAATTTCTGCGTACTCTCTATGAGCTGTCTCTTTTGCTTCCGCTTTCGCGGCAACGTCAAGCTCATCATTTTTGTCAATTTTTCCCAACGTCTCAGCCAAATCAGGCACCACAAAATACTCGGGATTATTCCCGCCTACAAGCATTCTCCCCTTTTCAGTAAGGTCTGCGCTGTGGCCTGATTCGTCAATAACAAAGTATAGTTCTTCGTCAATTTCGTAGAGTTTCTTTTCACGAAGATACTCTGTTTCAACCATCTTCATATACTTTGCCGCACCCTGCTCCTTAAGCAGCTTAAGCAGACGCTTGTTTTTGGGAGCGCCGCGCTGTACAACCATCAGCTTAAATCCCGCTTCAAACTCTTTACCCTCCTGCTTAAGAAGCTCTTCCGCTTCCGCGACAACTTTCTGAACTAAAGAGTTTTGGGCGTATTCCAATTTAGATACTCTGGGTTTGAGCTCCTCATATTCACGATTGGATTTTGTAACAGGCCCGGAGATAATAAGAGGCGTTCTCGCTTCGTCAATAAGAATATTGTCAACTTCGTCAACAATAGCAAAGTTTAACTCTCTTAGCACGCACATCTCAGGCAAGTTTGACATATTGTCACGCAGATAATCAAATCCAAATTCGTTGTTGGTACCGTAGGTGATATCACTCGCGTACGCGGCTTGACGTTCCGGGCTGTGCGGTTCTGTCAGGTCAAGACACCCGACAGTCAATCCCAAGAAATTAAATATCCTGCCCATCCACTCGCTGTCGCGTCTCGCTAAGTAATCGTTGACCGTGATAACGTGTACACCCTTGCCGCTTAGCGCGTTAAGGTAGGCCGCCATAGCCGCAACCTGAGTTTTACCCTCTCCGGTTTTCATCTCGGAGATCTTTCCTTCGTGTAAAACGATAGCGCCCATCACCTGCACGTCAAAGTGAGCCATGAACTGGATCTCTTTACCCGTAACCGGATCGGTTACTGTTTTGCGTTCGCCAAGCACACGGTGAGTCGCTTCGCGCACGACCGCAAACGCTTCGGGCAAAAGGTCATCAAGCGTCTCGCCGTTAGCGAGCCTCTCGCGAAATTCACCTGTCTTGCCTTTAAGCTCATCATCGCTTAAGGCATGTACTGACTCACGGAAACTATTTACGCGAGCTAAAATCGGCAGCAGCTTTTTTACATCTCTCTCCTGCTTTGACCCGATAATTTTTTTAACGATTTGCATAAAACCCATAGTATCATCATCCTTTTATATTACGGCATAAATTGACACTGGCTGCACGCAGGGCCGGCTCTGCTGCTTAGCGGCACAGTATCAATTTATGCCGTGGTTTAGTATATATCAAAATTTTTAATGTCAACTTTCCAAAGCTGTCCTGTTTCAAGCACGTTATTAAAAGCGTTAAGAAGCCGAGCCCGAAGCATTGTATTTTGAACTGTGCCAAACTCAATACCGCTAACTACCTGCTGTGCCACTTTCCCTAAAATCGCCTGTTTCTGTGATACTTCCAAACTTAAAGCCTTACTGTTGTAAAACAGTTCTATTGAAAGATTAATATCTAAATCGTGCCTGTCCGCAAGTTTACACTTTATATCTGAAAGAACTGTAGAACCCCAAAGTATATCTTTTGCCGCCTGCTTGACGCTTGCACTGTCATCAATATTAGAAAGACGCGCCTCAACAAATTCTCTATCCGCGTCAGAATCCGCGGCAAAGGCGCTTGTCCTTGAAGCGGCAGGCTGAAACTGTTCCGCAAAAAGGTTCTTAACCGCCTCCGCGCTTTTTTTTATCTCATCAATAGCGTTACTGACGACGCCGGCGGAGCGCATCTCTTTACTGCCGCCCTCTTCTTCCTTGCCCGCGCCGCTGCCCGCGTTTTCGCCCTCACCCTGCTGCTCTTCATTTTGGGCAGGCGTATTCGCTGGAACAGGCTCTCTCTCTCTCTGCGATGTAAAAGAGGGCCGCATCTCATTAAAGAGAACAAACCCAATAATAGCGGCGCAGACAAGCAGCGGAAATCCCTGACTTAAAAGTCTGTCGCGTCTTGACGCCTTATTTTTACCGATTTTTTTATCCTCTGATTCCGACATACGCATCTTCCCATTACGCAGATAACAGCTCTTTAGTGTCTCTAAGAGCTATTTATCGGATACAAGACAGCTATATAAGATACTTAAAGCCAACGCAGGGTGAATAATATAGAGTGAAATTAATTTATAGATCACACTATTAAATAATCGTGTCTTCAATAAAAAGGGCCGCCCCGTATGGTACACCGATTGCTTTTTTTCAAGAGAGACATTGTTGATTTATAGATGGAGGCGCTTTCATGTTATTTGCCGTTGCGGGGCTTAGCTTTAAAACCGCGCCTGTGGAAGTGAGGGAGAAGCTCTCCTTTTCGGCAGAAGAGATTCCGGAGGCTCTCTCGCTCTTACAGGCTAAGGATGAAGTCGTGGAAAGCATGATTCTTTCAACGTGCAACAGAGTGGAGATTTACGCGCTCCTTAAAGAATCAAGAGTCTCTCTTTTGCAGGATTTTGTAAGGGATTTCCATAAGTTCAGCGCAGATCTCTCTAAATACATATATGTAAAATTCGGCGAACCGGCTGTTGAGCATCTGTGCATGGTGGCTTGCGGTCTTGATTCAATGGTTTTGGGGGAGCCGCAGATTTTTGGCCAGGTAAAAGACGCATACGGCCGCGCTGTGGAGTATGGGTCGGCCGACCGCGCGTTTGAGCATCTTATGTCTCAGGTTTTCGGCGTTGTAAAAAAGGTGAGAAGCAGAACAAAAATCGGTGAGAACAGCGTATCGGTAAGTTATGCCGCGGTAAAACTGGCGCATGAAATTTTTGGAACACTTAGCAGCCGCAATGTTATGATTCTTGGCGCCGGAGAGATGGGTGAGCAGACGGTTAGAAATCTTATAAGCCACGGCGCAGATAATATAATGGTGGCTAACCGCACATTTTCAAGAGCTGTAGAGCTTGCGGAGAAGTTTAAAGGCACGCCTCTAATGTTTCATGAGATAGGCGAATATCTTTCAAAGACCGATATCCTTATCAGTTCAATCAACTCGCATGAATATGTATTGAGCGCTTCTGAGAGCGATAAACTTATGAAAGGGCGTGAGGAACGGCCGCTTTTTTTAGTTGACATTTCGGTGCCGCGCACGCTTGACCCCGCTATCTCCTCTGTTAATGGCTGCCACCTTTACAATATCGATGATTTGAGGGCAGTATCGGAATCTTCCGCGGAAAGCAGACGCTGCGAAGCTCAAAAAGCGGCTCACATCATCAGTTCAAAAAAACAGGAGATATTTAAGTACATCTGCTCTTACGACATAATTCCAACAATGGTATCAATCCGCGCAAGCGCTGAACAGATAAGAAAAACCGGTCTTGAGCGCGGCATGGGAGAGCTTAAATTATCGGGAGAAGAGCTTGAGCGCATTGATTCTCTGACACGTTCTATTGTAAATAAAATTCTGCATGACTCGGAAGTTAAGTTTCGGGAGTATTCGAGTACTGTTAAGAAAGATTGAATTTCCCGGCAGATAAATTTTTAAAAGGATTATTTGGTTTATGTCAAATACTTGCATACCGTTCTCTTTAAACGCGTCTTTAGAGCGTTTTACAAAAGCTGTTTCAATGATTCCCGGCGGAGTAAACAGTCCTGTCAGAGCGTTTAAGAGCGTAGGCGGTACGCCTGTTTTTTTGAAGCGAGCCAAGGGGAGCCGTTTTTGGGATATTGACGGTAATGAATATATAGATTTCTGCCAATCTTGGGGGCCGCTTGTTTTGGGGCATGCCGATGAACGGGTGGTTGCCGCAGTGAGGGAAGCGGCTTGCAATGGGTTATCGTTTGGAGCTTGCCATGAGGGAGAGATCCAAATGGCTGAGCTTATTTTGTCTGCCATGAGGGATTTTAACTGTGTACGTCTTGTAAACTCAGGAACAGAGGCGGTGATGACTGCGCTGCGGCTTGCAAGGGGCGCAACATCAAGAGACTTAATTGTAAAGTTTGAGGGCGGATATCACGGACATAGCGACAGTATGCTTGTAAAGGCGGGCTCCGGTCTTGTGACTTTTGGGGAGGCGGATTCAAGCGGCATCCCATCAAAAATTGCTAACCAAACAATTGTCACCGCCTTTGACGATGAAGACAGGGTCGCAGACATTTTTAAGCAGTATGGTTCAAGAATAGCGGCTGTAATTATTGAGCCGCTGCCCGCAAATAATGGTCTTTTGGTTCAGCGCAGAGATTTCTTACAGTACTTAAGAGAGATTACTCAAGTTAACGGTTCGCTTCTGATTTTTGACGAGGTGATATCCGGATTTAGATTTAATTTCGGCGGGTATTATCAGATGATAGACGTTATTCCCGACCTTGTTACATTAGGAAAAGTTATAGGCGGAGGTATGCCGGTTGGTGCGATTGCTGGATCAAGAGAGATAATGAAAAATCTCGCGCCCGAGGGGAGCGTTTATCAGGCCGGTACATTAAGCGGAAATCCTGTCTCACTTGCCGCCGGCATAGAGACATTAAAAATTCTCTCGGACGGATCTATCCATAAAAAACTCGAAAATCTTGGCCGAAAATTTGCTTCCTTGCTTGAGGGGGCAAATATCACGTCTTTACGTTTTGAAAGGGTTGGTTCAATCTTCTGGCTGCATTTGGATGAGGGAGAGTTACCCAAAAAGCCCGCTGAGATAAGCCGTGCCGCGATGGAGCGTTATAAGACGCTTTATTGGCCTCTTTTAGAAAAAGGGTTTTATCTCCCGCCATCGCCTTACGAGGTAATGTTTCTGAGCGCAAGTCACAATGAAGAGGAATTGACAAAATTCGCGGATGCCCTTATAAATAAAATGCAAAATTGAGGAAAGGTCTTTCCAATGAGAAAATACATAAGATTTATCGCAGGGCTTGATAAGTATCTCAGAGGGAGGCTTGATCCCTTAGAGGCGGCGCAGCGCAGCCGCACTGTTCTTAAGGAACGAATTGAGAGACGCTCCGAAAATTTTCTTAATCTATTACAACAGGGCGTTTTTGGTTATCATAAAAGCCCTTACCTGAAACTTCTTGAACCGAAAAAAATATCTTTCTTGGATGTTAAATCGTGGGTTGAGAGCGGCGGGGTTGAATTTGCGCTTGGACAGCTTGTACAAGAGGGAGTTTATTTTACTGTTGATGAATTTAAGGGTAAAAGTGAGGTAAAAAGAAACGGGGTTGTATTTAAGTGCAGTGAAGATATGTTTGATAATCCGTTTTTGTCGGCAGCATATGAGGTGAGAAGCGGCGCGACGCGCAGCGCGGGTACGCGGGTGAGAATAGATTTTCATTACCTTATGGAGCGCGCGCTCTACGATGCGTTTTTACTTAGCGCGCACAGCTCGCTTACAGTTCCTATCGCGAACTGGTTTCCTATTTTTCCCGGTGCGCCCGGTATAAATTCATCTCTGCGTTTTACATATATCGGCAATCCGCCAAGACGCTGGTTCTCTCAGGTTGACAAAGCTCAAATTAAAGTTAACTGGGAAAAAACTTGGGGGACAAATTTAATCTTTTGGATGAGCCGTCTTCACAGAGCCGCCCTTGCGGAGCCTGAATATGTAAATCTGAATCACGGCCACAAAATTGCCAAATGGGCGTCATCAATGCTTGATTATTATCCTAATTGCGTTGTTTATACTTTTGCGGCTTCTGCGGTGAGAGTCTGCATAGCGGCTCAGGAAAACGGTCTCAACATTAAAGGGGTGCGCTTTCTCGTTACCGGCGAGACGCTCAGCGCTCAGAAACGGCGTGAAATTGAAGCGTGCGGAGCAGTGGCTATTCCGGTGTATGGGATAAGTGAAGCGGGTGTAATAGCCGCGGGGTGTGAGAACTCAGGCTGCTGTTCAAAAACTGGGAGCGGCGCAAGTGATCACTGCCACCTTTACAAAGACACTACCGCTGTTGTCACTCATCCATACAGAGTTCCGCACTTTGATATTTCCGTTAACTCATTTTTATTCAGTACGCTTCTTTACGAATCGCCAAAACTTCTTCTCAATGTGGGGATGGGCGATTACGGCAGTGTTTACACACAGAAGAGTGACTGCGCTTACGGCAAGATGGGGTTTGATACTCACTTGAGTTCAATCATGAGCTATGAAAAACTCACCGGCGAGGGAGTAACATTTGTTGACAGCGATTTTATACGTATCATCGAAAAAGAGCTTCCCGAAAAATTTGGCGGTCAGAGTACAGACTATCAGCTTGTTGAGGAGGAGGATGAAAAGGGGCTTAACCGCATACGTCTTTTTGTAAGTCCAAGAATCGGCAATATCGACGAAAACAGCGTTGTAAGTACATTCCTTGATATGCTGCGCAGCTCTGAAAGCAGCCCTGAATCTTGGGCTCAGTCCGGCTCTGTTATGTGGAATCAAGCAAGAATGGTACGTGTAAAACGGGAGAACCCGATCTCTACCCGCAGCGGTAAGATACTTCCTTTTCATCTTGAATCAAGAAAGAATAACGTTCAAACGCAAAAGCAGTGATTGCTTTTTAAATCGTGTACCTGTCCGTATTAAAATTCATTCTTCGCGCAAAACCGATCAAATGCTCAAGCAGCTCCTTATTTCCGCTTTTACCCCCCTCGATGTATTCGCCGTAAAGGGTTTTAAGCGGCCCGTCGTAAACCGGATGAAAAATATCCTCAAGTTTACTTTTGGAAACAGGTATGGAAAACTTATCCACAAAGTTAAGAAGCGAACGCAGCCTGCCGCATATGCCGACAGACGGCTCCTGCTGAAGCATTTCAAGACCTCTTATGATAAGATTCTGAATCGTTAGAGCGCTCTGCTTTTTGTCAATCTTCATCCCATATAGTTTTTCAAGAGAGTCTACCTCCTGAAGATCCGCAAACACCTCATCCTCATTACCCCATTTTCTAAGGTTATGTATCTGAGTGTTCCAGCGGTTCTGAAGCACATACGCTACCGGGGTGCTGCAATAGGCAGGGAGCGGATAGTTAAGACGGGTGAGAACATTAAGATTCTGCTCATTATGCTCCATCCACCCTTGAAATCTTTTATCGGTATCCTTTGCCATGCGGTCTTGAAAATATTCGGAGAGATCGTGGCGTGAGCTGTAGAAGAGATCGCCTAACGTAAACTGCTTTACATCAGGATGAGAGATCCACGCGTCAGGCTTAGTACTTGCGGTAACTTTAAGCGCCTTGGCGTTTACAACCCAGCCTCTGAGTTCCGTTTCGGGACTGTGAGCGATAAGTACCGACCAGTTGCTGTTCTCACCGGTAATGCCGCTTTCGGTATGTACATCCACCGCATCATAATTCATGCGGCCGACCTTTTGAGACATCACTGATTTAAGTTCAAGATTGTAAACTGTTTTTTCATACGAAGAGTATTTTTTGATAGCCAAAATCTGCTGTGCCGCGGCGGTAAAAGCGAGAAGCCGCTTATGATGAAAAAACGGCAGAATCTCTTTCTCAAAAAGAGTGCGCCCCGTCACATCTTTCAAATTGCTCTTTGCTTTAGAGAGCTGTTCCAAAAACTGAAAAAGCGCGGCCTGACGTCCGACTTGCGGCAGCCCTAACTGCAGTGCGCGGCAGGCATAGGCAAGATTTTGAACCGTTTCTATTCCGCTTATATCATTAAAAAACCACGCGCAGGATGTATACGAAAATAACATAAATTTCTGCGCTTCAAGAAGACGCCGTATTTCTGCTGTGAGCTCATCTTTAAAAGTAACCTTTGAGGCATGGCTTTTAAAAAACTCCGCTGTTTTTGACAAAGATGACTCATTCATAATACCTATATACTTGTCGCGCATTGCCCACGGGTCATCAAAAATTGTCGCAAGCCGCGCTTCATAATGAGAATCAATCTGCGCCTGTAACTCATTAAGAGCGTTTCTTAAAGGCCCGCGCCAAGCCTGATTCCACCCCGCCTCGCCGCCTGTACTGCACCCGCAGTCCCGCGCCCAACGGCCAACTCCATGCGCGCAGCTCCAAGCTGTCCCCTCGCCGAAAGCATTCCTCAAAGTTACCTCATACTGAGGCGGATTTATTGACAAATAATAACCAAAATTTACAGGCGTGATGGAAAGCTCTTTAGCTATGTTTTTAAAAAAGAACGCAAGGCACATATCACCGTACGCCTTGTGGTGACCGAATGTCTCCCCGTCTGTGGCAATGGTAACTAATTGATTTGCGCCGCTGTGCCTGTCATAGCAATCATTTATCCTATTGCCAAGTATGCGCGAGTCTGTGAGGATATCATTAAAACTTATCTCCTTGGACAACCCCTCGTCAAAAAAGAAAACGTCAAGATACCCCTCTAATTTTTCGCCTGACTGAGTGCGGGGAAATATCCTGTAGGGTCTGCGCGTGTCAATCCTTTGCTGATCATTATGTATCCAGTCACCGCCGTCAAGACCGCGGAAACTTTCAGCCTGATTGGGGGAAAGAATCACATATCCTATATTCTCTTCTATGAGACACTCTACCGTCACCATATTAATGGCGGTTTCACCAAGCCACATACCCTGGGGGTTGCGGCCGTATCTTTTCTTAAAAAAATACTTCGACCAGCGGATCTGCGTGAGCTGATCGCGCTTTGAGGAAAGCGGCATTATGATGTGGTTATACACCTGCGCAACGGCGTTTCCGTGGCCGTTAAATTTCGCCGCGCTCTCTTTATCCGCTCCTATAATTTTACGCGCGGTAACGGGATGATACCGTTCAAGCCATGAAAAAAGCGTTGGCCCGATATTAAAGCTCATATCGTTATAGTTATTGTGAATGCCGACAATCATCCCATTTGAGTCAAGAAGCCGCGAGTAAGCGTTAGGCCGGTAACACTCGTCATAAATACGCTCATTCCAGTCGTGAAAAGGAGCCGCGGAGGGCTGTTCTTCGATAATGTCAAGCCAGGGGTTCTCTCTTGGCGGCTGATAAAAATGTCCGTGAACAACTAAAAATTTATTGCCAGTCATAGGGATTTCCATCGGGAGTAGTTATGTTTTTGTTTGCAAGCCGTTTTTTAAGTATGTCAATACCCTGAGCGATAATATCGCCTCGGGTATTATATATATTCTCAAACCACACTTCTGTATCTTCATTTATACGGGTGTAGCATTTGTCACCAATGCGCCTGTCCCCTATTTGAATCTCAATCGTGCTCTTTTCACCTTCAATAAGCACATTTCTTAACCATCTTATGCTCATTTTAACCGTGATCCTTTTAAACTGTGATTATCATTACGCATGATGTATCTGTGAATTTACCGATTAAACTACCGGTATCTTAATAAAATAGCTAATGGTACGGTAAAGATGCACAATGGTTTTATCTTCTTTATTGAAACAAAAGGAGGAGTTATATATCAAGGAATGTTTTTGATTACTCTTTTTTTATTAATTTTATCGAGTTTTCATTAAACGAAACAAATTTCTTATCGGAAAGATCGTAAAACTTTCTTGCGATTTTTTCAAATTGGGGAATCCATTTCTCAGAGTTGAATTCCACCATAAGAATTTACCAGCAATAAGTTCCTCTCCTGTCCATCTCTTCACAAAGTTCAGCGACCCTGTCACTAATATCAACTTCGCTCGCTGATTTATCATCGTTGGTTAGGGCCATATAGTTGCGCCAGTTTTTAAACTGTTCATCTGTAAGCGGTTTGCCGGGATTTTCCAGCAACTCATCTAAATCATATTTTTCACTCATGATCATATCCAATTTTACAATTTTAAGGTGCTGCTTTAGTACAATATATATAATCGCGTCATATAAAACAATAATAAAGAATTCGCCTGTTAAAACGATATGAACTATGCGCAATTGACCTTATTTGACGCCGATCATCAGCGATATCCTCTCTTTTTTACCGTCAAATGTAACGATAATACCTCTTACCAAATACGTACCCTCTGATACAAGACGGCCTTTTGTGTCTTTCAAGTCCCATGTGCCGACAATCCGGCGGCTATTGCCGTCCTTTGTGTCCTTGGTTTTTATTCTGTTGACAACATTACCCGAAGCATCAAAAACCGTAAGCGCTGTGCTCTCTATCCTCTTGCCCTGCCAAAAGAAATTTACCATACCCGATTGCCTGTCTGCCGGATTCGGGCCTGCGGTAAATAAGGACTCAAAGGACACCAAGGACGGTAATTTTTCCTCTTTGTTGGGTTGTGGGTTGGGAATAACACGATCAGGCGATAATACCGCCGCAACAACACGCTCAATTGTTATTGTCACATTGATACCTGTCATAATATTATAGTTGACCGTATCAACCGGTGTAAATGTCGCCCTGTGCGTCCTTGTTCCAACATTGCCAACCGTTCCGGTTTTCTCTCCATCCCACGACCAACCTGTTGGCAATTCTACATCCGCAAGTGTTTGACCAAAAATAGCCGTAAGGTCATCAGGAACAGTGTAGGGCGGGATTGCTCTTGATACCGCTATGGTCAAGTTGATATCTGTCATCACATTATAATTGACAATATCAACAGGAGTAAATACCGCCTTATGAGTCTGAGTTCCTGCGTTACCAACGGTTCCAGTATTTTCCCATGACCAACCTGTTGGCAATGTTACGCTTGAAAGCGCCGCGCCGTAAATAGCCGTTAAGCTTGTGGGCGCTGTGTAAGATGGATTTACTTTAGCGACAGTCAACGACACATTTACGCCTGTTACAATATTGTAATTGACTATGTCAACAGGAGTAAATACCGCACGATGCGTTTGCGTTCCTGCATTGCCTACCGGCCTGCCGATACTCTCCCACGACCAGCCCGCTGGCAGAGTTATGCTTGACAAACGCTCTCCGTAAGCTGCCGTCAGACCATCGGGGACTGTGTAGACCGGATCAGCTTTTGACACTGTCACAGCTACGTTGATATCGGTCATAACATTGTAATTGCTCTCATCTGCAGGAGTAAATATGGCCGAATGCGTCCGTGTTCCGGCGTTGCCTACTGTCCCCGTGCTTTTCCATGACCAGCCGCTCGGCAATGTTACGCTCGAAAGCGCCGCGCCGTAGATAGCTGTCAAACCCGTGGGCATTGTGTAGGACGGATTCGCTTTTGATACCTCTATCGTCACACTTATACCAGTAATGACATTATAATTATCAGTATCGGCAGGAGTAAAAGTCACTCTATGCGTTCTTGTTCCAACACTGCCTACTGTTCCGGTTTCATCACCCTCCCACATATAGCCATTTGGCAATGTTACGCTTGACAGCAAGTCGCCGTAGGTGGCAGTCAAATTTGCGAGAGTCGTGTAGGCAGGGTCAGCCTTGGCAACATTGACCGTGATTGTTCCTGCAGCATCGTTATAATTACCTTCTTCACAAAAGTATACCACCGAAAATGTTTGTCCGGAGCCCGCATTTAACGTGACGCTTGTTACTACTCCGGCTCCCCACCTATACCCATCCGGCAAAGTAAAACTTCCGAGCGTAAGCGTAGGCGAATATGTTTCGTTTATTGGTTGTAAAGCAACAAATTCTCTTGTTGCCTTGTTTACAACAAAAGTCAGCGGGATGTTATGCGTGAATGGGTTGCCTTGATTAGTCCCGCTCAGAACAAGTACGTCAGTGTGCGTGCCGGCGGAGAGTGAGTTTTTGGGGCGGATGCCGATTGTCGCCAAATAGCCGCCTTTGCCGGTAGGGTTTTGAGTCAAGATGTCTATAATTTCAAATGCGGATGATGCGCCTTTTTGGAATGTTGATGATAGGTTTGTCATCTCACCGTAAGATACGAGAGTGAAGGTTTGCGGGGTGATGTCGGAATAGTCGTTGTTAAAGGTTACGGTTCCGAAATTTCTGCTGGCAGGGAGGATGTCGACTTTGTTTAGTTCGGTGTTTAGCCAAATAGCTCTATTGTTCCACCAATTTTTCATATTTGCTGTCTGTCTGGCGTGATTTATATCATAATCCGCCCTATAACCACCGGAAAAATTCCATCTTTTGGAATCTTCCGCAACACCATCTCTAATCGTTTCGCCGAGAGTTTCTATAAATTCGGAAACAGCAAGGATTTCATCGTATTTTTCGTTCCAACGCTCTTTATACATTGCAACAAAAATGGGGTCTTCAATAAAACGATTGAAAAAAGAATGCACTCCTCCAAGTAATCGACCACTGCCGCTACCACTTCCAAAATATCTATGACCTGAACCAGCGTAATTAAACGCCCAATCAAAATCCCACAACATTCCCATACTGATTTTTTCGTTGCTACTTTCTCTGTAGGCAAATACACTTTTGGGGTGTCCAAGCTCGCCATTTCTTACTATTTCATTTGCCATTAAAAAATCGACAAAAGTATTCATATCTATCAAGTCCCGATACCCGTTTTCCGGAAAATTCGCCGATGCCATTAAAGCGGTTAATTCGTTCCACTCGTTTCTTACAAAGTTATCTACATTGGTAGGTATTACACCGTTGTTGGGAAACTCAGGAAAATTGGGAGCTTTTATTAAAATCGGAAGATTGTAATCAGTCGTTCTAAAACCCGGATCGCCGCTGCCGGCTCTTGTATCAAAATACGAATCTAACTCGACAAACCAACCGCCATTATTCAAATCAACTTTTGCTCTTCCGGGAGCGCCAACACCTTTCGGGTCGGCTTGTCGATGTTCTGTCAAGCCGTAAACTCCCCAATATTCTCCATTCATATACAAATGGACATGCTGATATGTGTTAGTAAATGGCTGATAATCAAAAACATTTCTACCGAGTTCAAATGCCGTTGCGTTCATGAGAAAAGTCGGGTCTTGATATTCCGCTAACAAAATCCAATTTTCGCGCGCGTTCAGTCCAAACAATGACATATCTTCACGAAATCTTATTCTATACGGTTTTTTAGCGTATGACCAAGTAGTATTTCCACGTCCTCTGATTCTGTCGTCTAACAGCAACCCCATCCTTAAAATATCATTTACCGAATTGTTAGGGTCAGATAAAACGAAAGAAGGCATATTTGCCCAAGTATTTGTAGAACTGTGAGGAATACTGCCAACTGCTCTATCAACACCAATTTTAATCACCGGCAACCCCGTAGCCTGCGGCGACACAAATTTCACCGTATATTGATTATCACCAACAGTATAAACAACCTCCCTGCGGAAATCATTCTGCGTAATCCCGCTCCATTGCGGCCTTGCGCCCACCCTCGCCGTACCGTTTTCGTCAAGCTCAAAAACCGCAGCGAGTTTGTCTATATTGTCAATCCACCTCTGCGTGGTAAAAGTAATGGTTTTTGCGTCATCATCAATAACGCCTTCCCAATACCCATCATCCCCCCATCCAATACTTTTATTTGCAAACTTAAAACTCGTGATTGCCTGCGCGATTACACCATCGTCGCCCGGATCGTATTGTTCTCCGGTTTCGGGATTCCAAGGGCCAAACGCAATATTTTTCGGCCTGAATATTTCCAACTGCTCGTTTGTAGTTCTGTCTTGATTACTTTCTGTCCACACCCTATAATCAATACTTGCAAAGTCCGTACTGTTATCATCGTTGTCAACAAGTGAGCTTCGGCGAACGGCTGCCGAGGCGGAATTTCTTGCGGGTGATGTTTCAAAACCAAAAATGTTGTCTGGGTTGGTAGCGTGAGCAAGGTCATTTGCGGAGCCTATCATATCAATGTAGCCGTCAGCAATTTCGCCAATGCCACCATCCATTGTAAACGGGTTTTGCACGGTTAAATCTTCATTTTTGTTGCGGATAAGAGCGACTTTAAATGCTCTGTTGCTCAATGTAAAACCGGGTTCGTTGATATCGCCGGAATTGTTAATAATTTGCAGACGTCCGGTTGTGTTTTGTCGAGGACCTAATACAAGGAATGACGTTTTGGCGGGGATTGTTCCGCTCAATGGAATTGCTCTCCAATCGCTGTCTATTCCTGCTTCTCTTGCGGGAAGCCCTCTGATTCCATCGGCGTAAAACAAAGTTATACCGCTTAAATTTATCACATTGTCAGTATTATTGTATAGTTCTACAAAGGAGTGACTCGCTCCGGCAGCATCGTTTGAGGAGCCATAGGCTTGCATGATAAGCAGTTTGCCCGCGAGTTCATCTGCGGTTCCCGCTAATATCGGGTCTGTTACTATTGGGTCGTCGTCTTCTTTTAGAAATGGATCCCATGCGCCATGAGCGAGGCTTTTGGGTCTGTACATCTCATATTCTTTTGAATACGCCGTTATTAAGCCGCCGCTTTTTGTTACAAAATCAGAAAACCTGATTGTTCCAAAGTCAACGGAATTGTTATCAGTATCTTCCAAATTCTTACGGCGGACTCCTACCTGCTTTGAGAAAGTCGGTCCCGCCGCAGTTTCAAATCCATTTATCCGGTCTTCACCGATAGTGTTCATCACTCCTATCATATCAACATAACCATCCGCTTTTGTGCCTTGACCGTCAATATCAAATGGATTTGTCATATCAAGCAAAACGGTATTACTCATGAGCGCGACTTTAATTGATCGATTACTTAAATTGAAGCCGGTTAGGTTCATATCCCCATAATCATTTTGAAATGCCAAAGCCGGCGGACTGTCGGCAGCCGCAGTTGTTTGCGCTTCACCGAGAATCAGAAAAGAGTGTTTGGGCAGGATTGTTCCATTAATATCTATTTTTTGCCACGGGCCGTCTTCTGTATTGGCGTTGGGCCGGTTCGCGGCGACGGTTTCTCTTGTTCCCGTGGCATATTGCAAGGAGTAGCCAGTCAGATCAACCGGTTCATCACCTTTATTGTACAGTTCCACGAAACTGCGGTTAATATTACCATCGGTAGCCGCTCCTATTTGCAAAATCAAAAGCGTGTTTCCGTTACCAACTCCGCTTGCCCATGCTCCCGCCGTAATGACTAAGATCATTAACAATGACTTGATACAATTGAGCGCTTTCATAAAGTGGGGGGGGGGGGGGGAAGGATTTTTTTTTAAAATGCAACGCCGCGCAGCCTTTAACCCATTTGTAACGGCCCACTTTAAAAAAAGCTTTTATAATACCAAAACGGAAAAAGGGGTTTTTAAAAAAAAAATTATTTAAATCTTTTTT
>Ga0123353_10001124_pt1 | contig 32520 bp, 29 predicted proteins | sample TergutLab28metaG_3_FD_92763 | JGI IMG/M metagenome (GOLD analysis project Ga0123353, IMG submission 92763) | Labiotermes labralis P3 segment gut microbial communities from Petit-Saut dam, French Guiana - Lab288 P3 | ecosystem: Host-associated > Arthropoda: Insects > Digestive system > Gut ... | reverse complement strand
CGGTTTTGACTGTCTACTATGGCAGACAACCATAAAAACGGCAGAAAATCAAGTTGTCTAATATATTAGACAGTTTTTATAAACAATTATTTTATGCATTGGTCTATTATCTTAACAGTTCCCTTATTTTGTCTTGACCGGAAATACGGACGAAAGTCTTCTTTCCGACAAGTGGACAAGGTTGTCAAGACTTACGCATTCCCTGTCATAACGGATTACCGGCTTGTCGGTTGTCCAGCCGATGGGCGTTATAAACCTGCGGTCAAGTTCCACGCCTTTTTTTATTTCGCAAATCAAACTGCCGTAAAATTTGTCGCTTGTAAAAAGGTGGCTGCAATCATTACAGCCGTGGCAAAGCTTAAGGCCGATTTCATTCCCAAGGCTTGCGTTGATGACTTCTCCGATAACGCCGCCCGGGCCCAACGCGCGCGCAGAAAGGATATTCCCCGCGTTCCGTTGTTTGATGAAATAATCCCACTTCCGCTTTATCTGATTCGTCTGCCCGGCCGACGACAGGCCAATCGCCTGATTCACAAGAATCAGACCGACTGCGGAGCCGGGCTGTTGGAAAGCTTGCGGCCTTATGTTTTTTATATATCCCGGCGCGCTTGCGAAACTTACAAATGTCGGCGGTACTTCGATATCTTCCCAATTGCCGGACCCGCTGTCTTTGCCGCCGATGGACGGGCGTCCGAACGCGTGGCTTACCTGATTTCCGCCAAGAAGCATGGCAAAAGGCGCGCCCAGTTTTTCCGGTGTGTTCGGAGTTGCGAAGTATTCCTGGTCTGTGAAGAATATGTCTTTCCAATCACCGCCAAGCGCGATGATGTTCGCCATGCTTTGAAGCCTTGCCGCCACCGCGCCATGATACGGCGACCACTGTGCGACATGCGGGTCGTATCCGTGCGTCGTGATAAGCACAAGCGCGTCGTTACCCGGAATCGGAATGAATCGCACCGCGCCCTGTGCGGGTGTTTTTCCCGTTTTCCCCTGGTACGGTTCGATTGCTGTGTATTGGTCGACTTGTTTGTATCTTTGCGCAAGACCTTGCTGGCTGCAATTTTCAAGGCTCTCCATGGTTCCGCAAAGAATATCGCCAAGGTAAGTGGTTCTGTTGCCGCGAAACGGATTTACGGTCATGTTCGGCTCTTTGACGACGACCTGTCTTTTCGAAGGAATGGGCGGATTGTTCAAGTATTCGCGCGACAGGCTTGCGACAAGTTCGCCCTTGTGATACATATTCACAAATCCGGTGTCGGTGACATCGGCGATATGAGCGGCGGTAAGGCCGTATTTCGCGGCAAGCCGCAGAACGCGCATATAATCAAAGTAATTCACCACGATTGCCATCCGTTCCTGTGATTCCGAAGTGGCGATTTCCCATGCCTTCATGTCTTCACAGCCTTTTTTAAGCGGCACCCGGTCAAGATATATGTCAAGGCTTTTCGCGATTTCAAGGACCATGCTGCTTATCCCGGCGGCGCCTCCGTCGTTGCATTTGTAATAAAAATTGAATTCGGGGTCGTTCCATAGTGCAAGGATTCGACGCTTTGTATCCGGATTTCCGACGGGAACTTCGCCCGTGTTATTGGACAAGGAATCTTTGTTTTGCGGTTTTGATGCGCCTGCGGCGCCGCCAAGTCCGTCGCGTCCGGTCGCTTCGCCGATAAGGAGTACTATATTGCCCGGGACGGGTTCCTTGATATTCATTTTTCCTTGTCCTGCGACGCTTGCGCCGAAACCGCATTCGAGTCTTTTTGCGACAAATCCGGGATGGTAATATTCTTTGCCGTAATTCATCGTCATGCCGACCCCGTCAAGATAGTCCGCAAATCCCGCCGCCGCCCGGGTTGTGATATATTCCTGTGGATGCTTGCCCGGTCGCGTATTTTTGTCGGTGGGGTCGCCCGCGCCCGTTATGCGCATAACCGTAAACGGCAATCCGCCGGACGTAATCAAATCGCGTATCGCGCCGCCGATACAGGTCGCGGCCCCGTCATAAGGCACGATTTCCGTCGGGGAATTATGCGTTTCGTTCTTCATAAAAATAACGTATTTTTTGCCGTCGTGCTCTACCATGAAAGTCGCCGCGTTGGAATCGACCGTATTGTCGACAAGGTTCGGCACATTGCCCAATTTTTTTTGTTCCCGGACGCCTATGGTCGCGATGTCCATCAATGTGACGGGTTTGTTTTCGACATTTTCGCCGTGCACGAATTCGCGCTGAGAGGCATATATGTGGAACGCCTTGCGAATAAATTCCGGAGCATTCGCGGCATCGAATTCAAGCGGCCCATTAAAATCAAGATGCGCGCAGTGATTGCTGTGAGCGCCTTCAATAATTTTTTGTTCTGTAAAATTGAAATTGGGAGATTTTTTTATGTTACCCATGACTTGTTCCTTTTCTTGTCTTCTCTCCTCCCACCGGTGGCGGCATTATTGCATAAATATAGATAAATTCAACATAAAATCCCGCGGATGCGGAATTTTATTTTTTACACCATGCTTTGCACTGTTCAATGCGTTTGCCGTCGTCGCCTTGTTCTTTGTCGTATGCGAACTGATTCAATAAATCGCACGGAAACTCGCCGCAATTCCCACAGTTTTCAAGCCCGCGGCCCTCACAGCACGTCTTTACAGGGCATGCGTCGCCCCAGAACGGCTTGGTTATATTCACACATCCGGCACAGTTCATCTGTTCCCGGTATTTGCATTCGCCGCATACAATTCCGCATCTTGATTCAATCATGACATTGTCCTTTTTATAACAAAGACACCGCAAAGGTGTCTCAATTTGTGGCACCGCGCCACCCGAAGCGCAAAGCGCGAAGGGTGGTGGCTTGGGGCGGAATTGAACCGCTGATACAATGATTTTCAGTGTTTCGGGCTAAATTCCAAGTTCCCCTAGTCTTCTGTGGGATTGTAGGCGATTCACAACGAAAGTCAAGCGCTCTATGTATAGAATATGTAAGATGCTGCAACGGTCTTATGCCGTCCAAAACGCACTTATTCGGACTATTTGCAAAGGCAAAAATGGACTGGCATTTATATGGACGACTTTGTATAATGTGCCTATGGACAGCATAAAACTTTTTGAAGATAAAAACATTCGCACTCTTTGGGACGAGGTTGCCGAAAAATGGTATTTTTCCGTCATTGATGTTGTCGGGATATTGGCTGGCAGCGAAAATCCGCGCAAGTACTGGAGCGTCCTTAAAACCCGCCTAAACGCAGAAGGTAATCAAACGGCTACAGATTGTAGCCAGTTGAAAATGATGTCTGCTGACGGCAAGATGCGCGAGACAGATGTCGCCGATACAGAACAAATTTTGCGCCTGATTCAATCAATCCCAAGTCCAAAGGCAGAGCCGTTCAAACTGTGGCTGGCCAAAGTGGGGAACGAGCGCATTGATGAAATGGCCGACCCGGAATGCGAAAGAGTTGAAAGTAATAAAAGGTGTAAAATGAATTCTCTATCAGAAATTGAGAACAAATTGTTGGCCGGCTCAACTGCCGATGATTTGTGCAAACCGATAACACTGACCGCCGAACAAGTGCGGAAAGAAGTGTCGATAATCGCACGAACTTTGATTAACGGATACGGTGGATGGGGCGTCGAAGGCGGCCAACATTTTCTTGACCAAGATATAAAAAGCAAAGTCTTAAAAGGCCTGGTGCATATTTCCAATCATGCGCGCGATATGGCGCCACGGGAATTATACAGGCGCGTCGGCGCAGTGTTGCGGCATATTCCGGATGGGCATATATCGCTGAATATGCAGGGTGAAAACACTATCGATTGCAAACTAAAGAGAAATCGCAAACAACGACGGAAAATTGGGAGCAATCTTGCGACAGAGAAAGAAGTTGTAAAAATCCAAAGATGCAATGATGCCCCGGATGTCGCACTTCTTGCGATATCTACTTTTTCAAAATGGTGGGAAAAATTTTCATCCAATGATGCGGAATGGGACCAGTTTTGCGAAGGCCTTTTGAAACAATTCACAGAAGTCCTTGACGGCTCGTCCGCTTTGATTATCGACTTGCGCGGCAACCGCGGCGGGGATATGATGGGGACAGACAAATTGCTTTATTATCTTTACGGCGCACAAACCAGAAATTGCATCAAAAACTATACCCGCACTACTGACGAAGCGAAAAGATTGCTTGGGAAAAAGCAGTACGAGCGCGATTGGAAAGACATTGATACAAGCAAAGACCCCGCTGTGATAGAACCTGAAAAGGAACAACCGGCGTTCGAAGCGGACCAACCGGGATATAAAAAACCGATTTATATCCTGGTCGATAATAACGTGTGCTCTGCCGCCGAAAATTTTATATCACGACTTAAACCACATCCTTATATGAAATTGGTCGGCGATAACACCAGCGGGTGCAGAGTTTACGGCCAGGTGCGACCGACATTTCTGCCCCACAGCGGGATAGAATTGCGCGTCGGATTGGAATACCGGGTGATGGAGTATGGTTTCGAAGAATTAAAGGGATTCACGCCGGACATAAGATGCGAAGACGGCCAGAATGCTTTCGAAGTCGCCATGAAAGAAATTGAAAAGAATAAATCCAAAACAGCCGCAATTAAAAACGGCATATCCTTGTGCAAAAGAAAGATTGCGACACGGCGCAAGCCACGCATGGCAACCCATTGCGGGAAAAAGAATAAATAAAGGCAAACCCGTGAACATAACTTTTCGACCGATGACATCCGAAGAGGCTTGGAACTTTATTAAAGGCATGCACAGGCGCTTTCATTCGCGGTTGAAGCATTACGGCTATGGGTACCAATCATTTATCCCAAAGCATCCAGCCATGTCTGAGATGTGCGACCAAGAAAAGTTAACCCCTGAACAATTTACTGAATATCGCAAAATTTTCATCGACCAAATCTATAACAAAGAAGACTTGCGCCAAATGGATTCCGTGCTGGCGGAAAAAGCCGTTCCCGCTTTGCAAGAAATAGTAAAAGTCCTGAGGCCGTTCGCGACCAAATGGGGCGTAAAATTCCCGCACACCGTGGAAATTCTTACGACTTATGGTGGTGGTGGCTCTTATAATGATACGCCCTCACGTATTATTTATCGCGTAACAAATTGGAAGGACGGAACCCCACAGGATTCAAAAATACTTTGGACGACCGAGGTGCTTCAACACGAATTTATACATCTCTTGATAGAACAATCCATTATCGACAAATACAGCGTCCCACAGGATTTGAAAGAACAGATTATAGATATTATCGGGGTTGAATATTTTGGCATCCCTATGCAAGACAAACAATTCGGGGCCACGCCTTGCAGAGCGCACGCGCTTCAATACATCACGCGTGAGGCAATCGAAAACGACTTGCCTGGCGCGGTGCAACGCATGATGGCGGATTGGAGCAAGAAAAAACAGGACGAGCTTGCTTTGCATTTGATGAAAAAGAATCAAAACGGCTAACAGCTTGATACACCCGAAATCATCCGTTAAATAATAAAATCGGCGCAAGGCCGATTTGATTATTTAATGGTGGCTTGGGGCGGAATCGAACCACCGACACAATGATTTTCAGTCATTTGCTCTACCAACTGAGCTACCAAGCCGTGCGGCCCAATATATATCAAACTTTCCCGGAAATCAAGAAAAATGTAGGGGCAAATATTATTTGCCCCGAATAAAAGGGCGAATGATATTCGCCCCTACGTAATCACAGTCAAACAGACTGATTAAAACTCGGCTCTCAAGCCAAACAGAATGGTTGTATAGGTAAGGCCGGTCACACTGAAGACGTCGGCGGTGCGACTGCCCGGGAAGTCTGCGACAAAATCGTTGTTAAGCGAAAACATGACCTTTGGAATATATGTCAACCGCACAGACCCGTCCAAGAACAATCCGTCCATAATGCCAAAAGAAAATCCCGCGGCCACCGTTCCGGCAATAGTTCCGAAATTATTTTCAGAAGTATAGAAATCGCGCACATACAATCCCGGGTCGCCCATGTGTTCAAGCGAAGGCTGGTCCGACAATTCGCCGAACAAGTCCAATAATTCAAGCACGGTGCGCATAGACGCATATCCGAAACCGAAACCGATATATGGTATGAATTCATTTGGGCGTTTTGCCCGGCCTTCGAAGAAATCGTAATACATCATCATGGATACGATGTCGCCGGTCGTCCTTGCCCGCACGTCGCTTGACGATATGGTCACGACGTCGCCAAGTCCCGGACTGTACGGTCCCACCCCGTTGAACATGGGCGATGATTTGAAAGCCGTTTCGGAAAAGTGAAGCCAATCCGCTTCCAATCGCCATTGCGGGCTGTTGGGCAATGTGAATCCGACGGCAACGTTGCCCGAGAATCCGGTTGTTTTATATCTTCCGCCGGCGCTTAAGGCGCCGATGTCGACGGTTCCGATATAATCCCATGTGAATCCCGAAAATTCCGGATTGCCGAAAAGAACGCGATACACGTATGTTTCCGTCGCATTGGCGACAAAGATGTCCCATTCGTTATAAATGTCGTAATAGTTTTCGGGCATGAATCCGTATTCATTCCTGATTCTGCCGGCCCCCATGGCGAACCCGCCGCGCACGGACAGCGTGACGCGCATCCCGTCGTCGTGCCAGACTGGACGGCGTTCCCATTGGGCGTCCGCCGCGCCGACATAAAGCATGCCGCATAAAGCAAAAAGCAAAGATTTTTTCATGACTTCTCTCATATTTGAAACAATTATATCACAAAAAACGTATATTAAAAAGTGGAAAGTAAACAGGGAGAAATCGATTAGAATGGGTCAGATACTGCGTATTGCGAAGTTTGTGGCGAGGGAGTGTATTCAAGTATACATGGCCAAGCCAAAAACAAGCAAACGCAAAGTAGATGGCCCGTTATAATTGATTTATCAAAATTTTCCCCGGCTTATGGGCCTGTATGAAAGCGCTTCGGCAATATCGGGTTGCGTCACCGCCGCGCCGCCGTATAAATCCGCGATGGTCCGCGCGATGCGTTTGATACGCTGGTACCCGCGGGCGGACAATCCCATCTTTTCGGCCGCGATATTAAGGAACGCGGTATCGTCGTCGGACAATGCGACCGCCGCGTCAAGTTCTTTGCCGTCAAGATGAGCGTTAAGGATTTCGCGTCCGAATAATTCACGGCTGCGCCGCAATTGGATTTCCCGCGCGGCGATTACGCGTTTGCGCACTGTCGCCGAAGTCTCGGCCCCGCTTGCGGGGACGGGAGACATTTCCCAGGGATTCACTCCGTCGACGTCGACATGAATATCAATGCGGTCCAAAAGGGGGCCCGAAATCTTGTTCTGATAAGCCTCTGCGCAACGCGGCGCGCGCGAACATGACCGCGCGGCGTTGCCCAAATGTCCGCACGGGCACGGATTCATCGCCGCGACAAGCTGGAAGCGCGCGGGATACGTTGCGTTGCGTTTCGCGCGGCTTATCATGATTTTGGCCTGTTCCATCGGCTGTCGAAGTATTTCCAACGTCTGGCGCTGGAATTCCGGCAATTCGTCAAGGAACAGAACGCCGTTATGCGCCAATGAAATTTCGCCCGGTTTTGCATCCGCGCCGCCGCCGGAAAGCGCAATCGCGGACGCTGTATGATGCACTGCGCGAAAAGGGCGGCTTGACACAAGGTTTCGCCCGTCCAATTGTCCCGCGACGGAATAAATCATGCTTGATTCCAGAATTTCATGCGGAGAAAGTTCCGGCAGAATTCCCGGCAACCGCGATGCAATCATAGTCTTGCCCGACCCGGGCGGTCCGCACATAAGCATGGCATGCCCGCCCGCCGCCGCGATTTCAAGCGCGCGTTTTGCGGATTCCTGGCCGCGGACTTCGGACATATCTCCGACCATTGACGCAGATTGCGCGGGCGCGACAAGTTCCGGAAGCGGCAAAACCTGGGTCCCTTTGAAATGATTAATCAAATCCAGAATATGCGTCGGCGCAAGTATGTTCGTATGCCCGGCCCAGCGCGCCTCGGCGCCTTGCGGTCCGGGGCAGATTATGCCAAGGTTGCTCTGCGCCGCCCAAACGGACGCCGGAAGGATTCCGCCGGTCTTCTGCAAAGTCCCGTCAAGCCCGATTTCGCCAAGGATTACATATTGGGAAAGCAAATCGGCGGGCAATATGCCCATGACGCAAAGTATTCCGCACAGTATGGGCAAATCGAAATGCGCGCCGGATTTTTCCAGGTCCGCCGGCGCAAGGTTCACCGTCACAAGTTTGGACGGCATCGCCATGTTCATTGATGCAAGCGCGTTGCGCACGCGTTCTTTGGATTCGTTGACGGCGCGGTCGGCAAGCCCGACGATATTGAACAAAGGCTTTGGCATCCCGGTCGCCTGTACCTGGACGTCTATCGGGACTGCGTCGATTCCGTTGAAAATAAGGCTGCGAAGGGTCAGCATGCTATCTGACGATTCTTATATGCGTGCTCACCGCCTGGTTTACGACGGCTGTGTTGGCGGCGGCGATGGTCGCGGTCGCATGGTTGCAATAATCCGTGACATCGCGGCCGTTAAGAATCCTGTTTGCGGCATCAACGGTGCAAAGCAGGTATTTCATATTTGCCGCTGCGCTGGGGGTTGCGGCCGGATTGATGGGCACGTCAATCCCGTGGATGCCGCGTATTGCGTCGTGTACGTATTGGACGTTTGCGATTGGCGCAACCTGTGCCATCGCCGCGCCTGTGAACAGCACAAGCATTACCATTGCAAGAAATCTGTACAGATTCATACCAAATCCTTTCTCTATGCCGGAATGTTAGCCCATTGATATGAATTAAATCAAGAGGAAATAGTGGCTGGTGGCTCGTAGTTTGTATTTTGGAACAATACTGTCCACAAACTCATACTTCAAGCCACCAGCCACTTGTCATCTTCCATTTTTTCTGATATAATCCCCTGATGGAAATTTCAAGACGCAATTTGTTCAAAATGGCGGGCGGCTTTGCTCTGGCATGCGCTGTGTTTCCGCGCGTCGCGCTTGCCGCGCGAAACACTTTGCGCGCGCTTCGCACAGGGGTTCAGCCGGGCAACCGCACCCGTCTTGTCGTCGAAACATCCGCGCGGGCTTCGTACACGTTGTCTTTTCCGGATTCGCCGCCGCGTATTGTCGTAAACCTTGCCAATACCAATGCGAATAACAGCGTCCGACCGACTCTTGCGAATAATACCCTTGTACGCTCGATTACCCAGACTCAATCGGGCGACCGGCTTCTTATCACGGCCGAATTGACGCACCGGGTGGCAAGCATCCCGGCAAGCGGCATAATGACTCTTCAACCCACGGGCGATACCGGGCACCGTCTTGTCCTTGATTTTGCCGCAACCGGCGGCGCCGTGCCGGCGGCACCCGCGGCCGGCGGCGGCAATACAGGCGCGGCGCGTCGGACGACGCCCACGGCGACCACTCGCCGGCCCGTTATCGTAATCGACCCGGGGCACGGCGGCCGGGACCCGGGCGCAATCGGCCGCGGCGGCGTGCGGGAAAAAGATATAGTGCTTGTCGTCGGGCGCAAATTGCGGGCAAGTCTTAACAATGCGGGATTCGAAGTCCACATGACAAGGAATTCCGACGTCTTCCTTAACCTTAACACGCGCGCAGGGCTTGCGGAACAGCACAAGGCGGACATGTTCATATCATTGCATGCGAACGCGAATCCGTCGCGCGATATGCGCGGGTTTTCTATCTTTACTTTGTCGCAACGCGCATCCGACCAAGAAGCCGCACGGGTGGCAGAGGCTGAAAACGCCGCCGACAGAATCGACGTAGACGGATTCACCGGGTTCGAAATGAATATCCGCCGCATCCTGTCCGCGTTGCAGCAATCCGAGTTGCAACAATATTCGGTCGAATTCGCGCACGGCGTGCGTACCGCCAAACGCGCCGCCGGGATTATCGAACAGCCGCGCGGAAGCGTGCGAAGCGCTCCGTTCGCGGTTCTGCGAAGCGCGACGCCGTCGGTCCTTATCGAATTGGGGCATTTGTCGCATCGCGAAGAAGAAAGGCTTCTCAACACCGGCGCGCATCAAGACAGGCTTGTCGCGGCGATAACCCGCGCGTTGCGTGACCATAATTTTGATGTATAGGGTGGGTGGCGGCGGGTGGGTTTGGTTTTTTGTAAAATTCTTCCAACAATTTCATCCTACGAACCGCCGGCCATCAACACCATTTTCCCCTTGCAATCTCCCGATGTTTCCGCAACAATCGGCAAAGGTGCGTTCAAAGAGCGTGCCGCAACTGCATATAAAAGGATATTGTTATGCGTCAAGGCAAAGTAAAATGGTACAATGGTAAAAAATGTTATGGCTTCGTTTCCCCGGAAACACCGAACGAGGCCGGTAATTCGGAAGATGTGTTTGTTCACTCGTCGTCATTGCGGGATGCGGGAATAAGGTTCCTGAACGAAGGCGATGTTATTAAATTCGGCGAAGAAATCCGCAACGGCAAGCTGTCCGCGACGAAAATCGAACTGATTTCCCGCGACGAAGAATCCGCGCGCAAGTTCCAGGAACGCCGCACCCAATTCCACGGCGACCGCCCGCGCGGTCCGCGCCGCGACCACGGCGATGAGAAGGGCGGATTCTTGGGAAGAATCTTCAAGAAATAAAAATCCGGCGAAAGCCGGATTTTTACACTTTACACTTTACACCGTACACTTTATACTCTTCTCCATGCCGACAAAGAAAACCAAATCTTATAATTTCCCGGACCCGATTGCGAATGACGCTTTAATCGGACACGCCGCCGCCGCAAAGTCTTTTATCGACGCTTTTGGCAAACGGGACGAATACCCGGTGCACCCCGTATGGATTTTGTCCGGCACGCGCGGCATCGGCAAATCCACGCTTGCGTACCATATTGCAAGATATGTTTTTAAGGAGAGTCTAGAGCTTAGGGTTGAGAGTTTGGATTTATTTGGCGATACAGGCCAGAACTCTCAACCCTCAACTCTAAGCTCTCAACTCTCTTTTCCCGTTCCCGCCGATGACCCTGTTTTTCAAAAAATGCTTTCCGGCGGATACGGCGATTTGTTTATAATCGACATCCCGCGCAATATCGACGAAAGGGGCAACCCGAAACCGGACGCCAAAGCGATAAGCGTGCACACCGTCCGCGCGATGATTGAAAAAATGCACATGACGTCGATGGAGGGCGCGTGGCGCGTGATAATAATCGACAGCATCGACGAGTTGTCCAAATCGGCGGCGAACGCGATGCTTAAACTGTTGGAAGAGCCTCCGGCGCAGACGCTGTTCCTGTTGGTGTCGCACAGTCTTGCGAACGCGTTGCCGACGATACGGTCGCGCGCGCGGATTGAAAAATTGCAACCGCTTTCGAATTCCGACCTTCGCGAATTGTTCTATAAATTTCTGCCGGACGAAGAAATCACGCCCGCGCTGATAAAACTGGCAAGCGGGTCGTTCGGCCGCATCGCGGATTTGAAAAAAAACGGAGGCGACGAATTGTATGCCGACCTGCTTGCCGTATGCGACCCGTCCGCGCCGGGCGGCGCCGCCGAAGTTATGGAGGTCGCCGTAAAAATCGCCAAAGAGCCGACGCTGCACGGGCTTGTGCTTGATGCGGCGGCGCATTTCGGGCTTTCGGATTTATATTCGGAGGTGACGCGCGAAATCGCGAATATCACCGGATTGTATCTTGAGGCGGAGATTGCGATATTCAACTTGATAATAAAGATAAAGAGCAGAAGGTAGAAAGCAGATGGCAGAAGGCAAGTTTGTTCTGTGTTGGAATTATCAGCGCAATCTCTAATTTACCCTCTGCTTTCCACCTTCTGCTTTTGCGCAAGCAAAGCGAGCAAAAATGTTCATAGACACCCATTGCCATTTTACCGAACGCCATGTGTCGGAAGATGAAATTTCCGGAATCCTGCAACGCGCAAAAGACGCCGGGGTTGAAAAATTAATTATCGTCGGCGCGGATGCCGGCGATGCGGAAAGAATTATCGCGCTGTGCGACAGGTACGACAATCTGTACGCGGCGCTTGGCATTCATCCGCACAGCGCGGGCAAAGCGATGCCGGATTACGAACACTTGCTTTCCCATCCGCGCGTGATTGCCGTTGGTGAAACAGGGCTTGATTACCATTACAAAAACGATAACAAAGACGAACAAATCGCATTATTCCGCGCACAGCTTGACATCGCGCGCGCGCATAATCTGCCCGTGGTCGTGCACAGTCGCGACGCGGAAGCGGATACGGCGGAGATTCTGTCCGCGCCGGAATATGCGGGCATGCCGGGCGTTATGCATTGCTATGCGTCGTCGTGGGATTTGGCGGACAAAATGTGCGGCCTTGGGTTTTATTTTTCGGCGTCGGGAATAATTACTTTCAAGAATGCCGAAGAAATCCGCGATGTTTTCCGCCGGCTTCCCGCGGACAGGATTCTTGTCGAAACGGACGCGCCGTATTGCGCGCCCGTGCCGCATCGCGGAAAGACTTGCGAGCCCGCGATGGTCAAAGACACGGCGAAAGTCTTGGCGGGCGTCCGCGGGATTCCCATCCTTGAAATGGAAAAAATTCTTTTAGAAAATACGTTGCGCTTGTTTCCAAAAATGTTATAATCCGTCGTAAACAAAAAGGAGTGCATCATGCCATCAATCATCGGAACACAGACCGAAAAAAACATACTGACCGCATTCGCCGGCGAATCACAGGCGCGCAACCGCTATACATTCTTTGCGGCCAAAGCGAAAAAGGAAGGCTTCGAAGCCATCGCCGCGATATTTCTGGAAACCGCGGCACAGGAAAAAGAACACGCGGAATGCCTTTTCAAAATGTTGGAACAGGGCGGGGAACTTGAAATCACCGCGTCATTTCCGGCGGGTAAAATCGGCACGACTTTGGAAAATTTGAAAGCGGCCGCATTCGGCGAACATCACGAAAATACGGAAATGTATCCGGAATTTGCCCAGACCGCCGCCAAAGAAGGATTCGAAGGCATCGCGCAAACACTGCGCGCCATCGGTCATGCGGAACGGTATCACGAAGCCCGCTATCGCGCGTTAATCGACGGCATTGAAAAGGGCACGCTGTTCAAACATGACAGAGAGGTCATGTGGCGCTGTACAAATTGCGGCAATTGGGAAATCGGAAAAGAAGCGCCGACCGTCTGCCCCGCATGCCTTCACCCACAGGGGTATTTTGTAAGCGAAGGAACGCTCAATCGTTGCGATACTAACGAAGGCTTTTGTGAACTCATGGGGTAAAATCGGTTCTAATGGCGCGTCTGTCTTGCGTTTGCCTGTTTTTGGCTTGGCCATGTATACTTGAATACACTTCCTCGCCAAAAACTTCGCAATACGCGACACCTGCACCGTTATAATCAATTTTAATAAATCCGGCGAACGCCGGATTTATTTTTTCACAATCCTGACCCCGTCCGCGCCATCGGTAATCGCATATCCCGCCGCTTCGACTTGCGCGCGCAATTCGTCGGCGCGGGCAAAGTCTTTTGCGGCTTTCGCCGCGCCGCGCGCGTCGGCAAGCGCTTGAATTTCCACAGGCACGGGCGCATCTTCGGCGATGCATAATTTCCGCGCGCGGTCCATGAATTGAAGACCCAAAAGCGCGTCGATAAACCCGAACAAAAAGAATTTTGTCGCATCGTCCGTGTCCGCATCTTTCAACAATTCTTGCACGATGACAAGCGCTTCGGCGGTGCGCAGGTTATCGTTCACGGCGGCCAGAATCTTGTCACGCCACTCGTCGTGTTTTTTGCGGTTCGGCTCATTTTGTTCCGTGCCCGCGGCCCGCATTATTTTTGCAAATTTTCGAACGATGTTTTCATACCCCGTCGCCGCGGCGTCAAGCGATTCCAAAGAAAAGTTCAGCGGGCTTTTATAATGCCCAAGCAAAAGCAAATAACGAAACGCCATCGGGTCGTAACCCAAATTAATCAAATCGGCGACGCGGTATATTTCCCCGTTTGATTTGCTCATCTTGCCGTCTTTGCCCATAAGCCATTCGTGATGCACCCAATAATTTACCCACGGCGCGCCGACGATTGGTTCGCTCTGTGCGATTTCATTTGTGTGATGGACGTTTATATGTTCATGTCCGCCCGCATGAACGTCGAAATGCGGGCCCAATAATTTCATGCTCATGGCGCTGCATTCAATGGACCATCCGGGAAATCCGGGGCCCCACGGGCTGTCCCATTCCATTTCGCGTTTTGCGCCGGTCGGCGAAAATCCCCACAATAAAAAGTCGGTCGGATTCTTTTTACCGGTATCGTCGATGCGCGCGCCGGCGCGGATTTTTGATAAATCCTGACCCGAGAGTTTTCCATAACCGGCAAATTTCGAAGTGTCGTAATAAACGCCTTTGCCCGGGATGATGTAAGTATATCCAATCGCTTCCAATTGTTTAATCATGTCGATTTGTTCGGCGATATAACCGGTCGCGCGCGGCATATGCGCCGGCCGGCCGATGTTCAGCGCGTCGGTATCGGCAACAAAAGCGTCAAGGTATTTTTGCGCCACATCCCACGCCGTAGTGCCGTCAAGCCGCGCGCCTTTTTCCATCTTGTCTTCGCCGGAGTCTTCGTCTTCATTCACAAGATGCCCGACGTCCGTGACGTTCAGGACGTGATTTACTTCGTATCCGTTTGCGCGAAACATTCGCGCGATTATGTCGAAATGCACGGTGGCGCGCATGTTCCCGATATGCTGGTAAGAATAAACCGTCGGGCCACAGGTATAAAGCCCGAGACGCCCCGGCACCAACGGTTTGAATTCTTCGGCCCTGCGGGTCATTGTGTTATAGAGTTTTATATTCATGGCTAAAAATTGACGCCGACGGCCAATCCCCAAAAATTATACCCAAGGTTGTTTTGCGTCAAATCGCCGTTGGAGAAATGCTGTACAAACAGTTCGACATTGATTCTTTTGTTTATGTTATGCCCGACGAAAGCGCGTTCGCCAAATGTGAATGAAGAGTCAAGACGCGGGGTGTATCTGTCCCGTATAAATGCGCCGATGCCGACGCCGGCCCAGAAATTCCGATACGACAACAGAACAACATCGGCGGAACCGCCGGCCACGGTCCACGGATACGAAGAGCTGTTCACATGCCCAAGATGAAGATTCATTCGCCCGTCAAGTCTGAAAAGCCGCATCGGTTGGGAATATTGCGCCATCGTGAAAAAATTATAATTTTCCAAATCCGTGTTGCCAAGCGCGTATCCGCCGTACAGCGTGAATTGATTTGTTTTTTCACCGAAAAGCACGTTCGCATCAGCGGGCGCGGTTTTGAACGACAATGCCAACAAGACAGAAAAGATTAGAATTTTTCTCAAACCATTCTCCATTTCAACCGGTCCGCCGTTGTCACGCCGCGATGACGAAATCTGGTGGCGGAGCGTATAGGACTCGAACCTATGGAGGGATATTCTCCCTCACAGATTAGCAATCTGCTGCATTACCACTCTGCCAACGCTCCGTAACTCTGCCCGTCCTTTTGCGTTGCAAAAAGTCGAGGCACTCAAATTTCTTAAATTTTTGCGATGCAAAAATTAACGAAATCTGGTGGTGCCGGTTGTCGGACTTGAACCAACGACCTACTGATTACAAATCAGTTGCTCTACCAACTGAGCTAAACCGGCGCAAGCCCAATTATGCACATTTATTTGTTGGTTTCAATATAAAAATCCGTATCCGGATACCGAATACCGAAAAAATAAAATCCCGCCGATGGCGGGGATTTTATTTTTTCGCGGGTGCTTTTGCCGCAGGCTTTGCCGCCTTGGCATCCTTTGCTTTTGCGTCCTTTGCGGGCGCGGCTGCGGGCGATGCGGCTTCTTCTTTCATTTTGCCGGTTATCGCGGCGAATGCAAGTTCCGCCTGGTGAAGGCCCAATTCGATACCGGCCGGCAATTCCAAATCGGTTCCGTGAATCACTTGGCCGATTTCGATATCCGCCAAATCAATGGTGATTTTTTCAGGGATGGCGTCGATTTTTCCGACAATCGCGACTTTGCGCACGGCAAAGTTCAATATGCCGCCCATTTTTATGCCGCGGCTTGTATCCATATTGATTACTTCGACCGGAACGGTGACGTTTACCGGTTTTTTTACGTCGATGCGTTTGAAATCCACATGGATGGGAGCATCCGACACAGGATGATATTGAATATCGACAAGCATTGCGGATTCTTGCCCGTTCGGGGTTTCGATTTCGAACAATTTCGTCCGAAGTCCCGGTTTTTTGATAAGTTGGACCCAATTATGTCCATCTATTTCAATTGCGACGGGGGTCTTTTTTTCGCCGTAAATCACGGCCGGTACTTTTTTATTGTTGCGGACGGAACGAGCGGCCCCCTTGCCGGCGACGTTACGGATTTCCGCGGTAAGTTTGATACTCATGGCGTTTCCTTATTTGTTATTACATTGGTCCCACGAAGCCCGAAGTGGCACGAAGCCTTGGCGTAGTGCCATTGGCGAAGCGGGGTGCGGCCTCCAAGGGTGCCGCGCGGGTCCGATTATGCCGCAAAATATGTGAAAATGCAAGTTTTTATTATTGATTTTTTGTTTCGGATTGTTATAGTGGCTTTATGAAAAGACTGTCCCTACTATGCTTTATGCTCTGCGGCCTTGCTTGCGCATCCGCACGGGCATCGTTCACAACGCCCGCGCGAAGCGCGTTCTTCATTGACCCCGCATCCGGCATGACTCTTGTCAATAAAGAAGCCGACGCGCTTATGCCGCCGTCAAGCATGCTTAAGCTTATGACGCTTGCTATGATTTTCGATGCGGTGAAAGACGGCGCTCTCTCATTGGACCAACGTCTGCCCGTATCCGGCAACGCAGACCATCGCCGGCCCGTTTGGGCCCCGGCAAGCAAGCTTTGCCTTGAGCGCGGCCAAGAAGTATCCGTGCGCGATATCATCATGGGGCTTATCGTCATGTCCGGCGGCGACGCCGGCGTCGTTGCGGCGGAACATTTGGCGGGCTCGGAAATCGACATGGCGGCAAGGATGACGCTTCGTGCCCGCGAAATCGGAATGGAGCGTTCGACATTCGGAAACGTGTCCGGGCTGTTTCATCCGGACAATCTTATGACAAGTCGGGAACTTGCCGTTCTTGCGCAGTATCTTATCAACGAACATCCGGATTTTTTCCCATGGTTTGCGGAGCGCCGGTTTGAATTCGAAGGATACGAAGGCGATTGGTGCCGCGAATGGGGGCGTCTGCGCGCGCGTACGTACAACAGGCTTTTGTTCCAAATGCCCGGCGCCGAAGGATTGAAAACAGGCCGCACTTCCGAAGGAGGCTTTGGCATGGTTGCGGTCGCGCGGCGCGGCGACCGGCGGCTTATCGGCGTTATCAACGGATTGATGCAGGCCAAAGACCACAACGCATTGGCCCGCGAGGCGCGCCGCTTGCTTGAATACGGGTTCGACACTACGGAAAACAGGACATTTTTCAACCCGGGCGACGTGGTTGTGCAGATTCCGGCATGGTACGGTCGCCGCCGGACGATAAATGCGACGGTTGAAAATCCGTTTGTGGTGACATTGCCGCGCGGCAAAGGCACGGCGGGGCTTCGCATATTGGCGCGCTATTACGACCCGACGGTCACGACTGTTCGCGCCGGCGACAAGGTTGGCGAAATCATCGCCGAATTCGAAGGCCGCGTGGTAAAGCGCGCGCCGCTTGTCGCGCGCGAGCGCGTCGGGCGCGTGATATTTTACGGCCGCATAGCAAAGAATTTGCAAGTTATTTTCAGAGGGAGATAAGGGGAAGAGGGCGCAAAAACAGGAAACGAAAGTGCTGGACATCAACAAAACCCTGAACTTCTATTTTTCGTCGGATGACGAAGAAATGCTTGATACCTTTCTTCCGCCGCGTGACGAATCCAAAGGCGACGCGGGCGCGCATCAGATGGGCCGGCTTGTTCACGAAATAATTTATGACGACGCGCCGCCCGAACTGTATTATTCCATTATGGAGATGGCGCAAAAATCCATAGATTTCGAAGCAAAACATTCATCCGAAAACGGCGTCACGTGTCCGCAAACGCGGTTTGGTTATCGCCTTGGGTATTTTATGTCTTTCTTTCCGGGCGCGAATAAAGTCGCGCAATTGGCGCACAGTCTGCCCGCAACTCCGCCGGAATGGACGGACGGTCTTGCGTATTCGAAATCCGAAGCGAACCCGCCGTCAAAACAAAAAATGCTTGAATGGGCGATGAAAGAATTGCCGACGGCGCTTTTTGATGGCATAACCATCGACGACCACAAGGGCACCGGGTCTTATCTTACGACATGGGGGATTAATTTTGCGAACAAGTATCCCCGAAAGCATCCCGAATATCGACGGTTTGGCGGGCATTCTCTTGTCCTTTCCGTGCGCCGCCCGAAAGCAAAGGAAAGCGCTTTTCACTTTATTGATTTTTTAATCAAAACCGCCGAAAAATTATCGGAAACGTCAAAGGACGCGCAAAAGTGTATCCAGCCTTTGATGGAGCTTGCAATCCAGGCGCGCAAGATTATCGACATCGAAACCGATTTGGGACATTCCGTGAAACAGGCGAAAATCGCCGCACAGCTTTACGACCCCATAAAGGTGAACGTCGGGTCAATGACCGCGTCGTATTATACCCAAGGCGCGGCCGAAACCGGCCCGGGATACCGCATCGCGCGATGCGTGTACGGCACGCACTTTAACCGTCTGCCGACGGTATCGCCGTCCGACAGGGAACGGAAAAGACTTGCCGCCGTTGCGATTGTCGCGACAGAGCTTCACATAATCCTGTCCGGAAAACCGTTCGACCACGACCGGCACGGCGACAACGAAGGAATATCGTTCAACGGAAATAATCTTGAAATCGGAATCTTCGATACCGGCGCCCAGATGCTTTCCGCGCCGACGACGGAACAAAAAAAGGTATTCGCCGACTGCATTGTGAACGCGCTTGTAAATTCCGCGCGTAACAAATACGGTCCGCTTTCGTCGCTTAAACATACCATAGGACAGAAATCCCAAGAATTAAAAGACCGTCCCGAAGATTTGGATTATATCAACGCGGTGCTTCGCGCTGCGATTTCTCTTGGCGATTATATAAAGCACATGCGCGGCAACGATTGGAAACAAATCGGCGTCGCGCTTTTGAAAACGGGGCAAATCGACCCGGTTATTTCGGCCCGGGTTAAAAAACGTCTTTTGCAGATTGCGCGCAACAAAGGCAAAGACAAATTGAAAGGGATGGGGATTTTGAAACTGTTTGCGAACCTTGTCCCGGAAGATGCACGGGAGCGGGCGGAAGAAGAAATATATTATCCGCGCAACCCGAATCCGTTTGCGGGGAATAAAAAATCTTCGCCGAAAAAAACGGGACAGCGTTACGAAAAAATCCCCGTCGCGATACATGATTATTCGTTGGGAAAACAGGGCCTGTTAAGGCACATCGTCCGCATTGCCGCCAAAACTCTTTAATTATAATCGCCTATTGCTTTTAACAATTCCGCGGCCGCGTTTGTGGTCGCGATTTTTTTCGACGCGCCGCTGCCCGTTGCGGAATGCCCAAGCGCCGTCACGCGGACATTGAATACAGGACTGTGCGACGGGCCGCCGCTTTCCAGAAATTCATATTCGGGAAGGGCGCCGGCGCCGGAATGCTGCGCCAATTCTTGCAAAGCGGTCTTCGCGTCTTTCGGCGGCGTTATGTTTGCGCGCGCAAGCGGGGCCCATATTTCAGAAATGACCGCATGCGCCGCATCGAATCCTCCGTCAAGAAATATCGCGCCGAATACGGATTCCATCGCGTCGGCCAAAATATGTTTTTTGCGTCCCGCGGTCATATGCCCGTGACGAACCCGTTTTCCGATGTCGTATTCCGCCGCAACATCGGCAAGCGTGTCGGACGACACAAGCGCCCCGTGGCGCCGCGCCAATTCGCCTTCGGTTTCATCCGGAAATATTTCGTAAAGCAGCGCCGCGACCGAAAGTCCCAAAACACGGTCGCCAAGGAATTCCAGACGCTCGTTATTATTGTCCGCGTCCGCCCCGGACTGTGTCAATGCAAGATTGAGCAGTTCGGGATTCTTGAAGTCGTAATTTAATTTTTTCATTCTCGTTTCGGTATCCGGCTACCTTATAACCAATCCAAACCGGTTCCATCTCATCTTGTCAAACCAGGACCAGACGAATAAAAGCGGCGCGTAATAATTATGCGAATACCATACGAACCACACGCGGCCGATTAAGTTGTCGCGCGGGACAAACCCGACGTCTTCCGCGCGTGAATCGCGCGACATGTCGCGATTGTCGCCAAGCATGAAGTAATGCCCGGCCGGCACGGTGAACAATTGCGTGTTGTCGAAATGTTCGTTGTCGGAAATTTCTATGATGCGGTGACGGACGCCGTTCGGAAGAACCTGTTCGTATTCCGTCGCGTCGATAATTCCGCATTCCCACGGCACGCGGCGGCAGAACGCCGAAGACCTGTATTGAATCGTGAAATTGAATTCCGCGGGCCTGTTGTCGACAAAAATCCTGTCGCCCCGGATTACCATGATTTTGCCGTCCGGGTTTACGCGCTGATACCCCGCGCGGCGCAATGATTTAGGCACATTGGCGATGACATACGGTTGTGGGTTTTCGCGCACCGCAACGACTCCGTTGATATACAGCCGTCCGGAAATTATTTGAACCGTATCGCCCGGAAGCCCGACAAGCCGTTTGACATAATCGATCTTGCCGCCCGGTTTTCTGAACACTATCACGTCGCCCATTTCCGGGTCGGTTCCGAAAGCCCGTCCTTCCCAAAGATTCCACGAACCGAACGGGAATGAATTCCTTGAATATCCGTAAGACCATTTTGTAACGAACAAATGGTCGCCCACATGAAGGGTCGGAATCATAGACCCGGATGGGATGTTAAACGGCTCTAACAGAAGACTGCGGAAAATGATGGCTATAAGGCCGGCCCAAAAAAATGTGTTTATCCATTCGCGTACCGGGTTGTCGGGTTTTTTCTTTAACGGTTTTATCATAATGGTTTCCTTTAGTGCGACGCATGATACCCGCCGCAAAGCGGAAAAGCAAATGTAAAATCACAACCGCTGTGCGAATTTCTTCAATTCGTTAAAGTGTTTCTTTGCGTCCGCGATGTCCTTTGCGTTCATGGTCACGTATCCGTATGCTTCGCCCGCCGCGCCGCTTGGCAAATCGACAAGAAGCACTTCGTCGTTAATGCCGCCCCATCCCGCCCCGATGGCTTTAAGCAATTCGGGCGCGTCTTTGCGCAAAGCGTCCGTATCGACCCACATGACGTTGATATGCGGGTTCGACACATAGTCGCGAATATTGGCATTTTTTTGATTTTTCCGCGATGCCCGCCCCGAAAAAAGGAATATGCGCGTCATTTTCACGCCGCGTTGCGCCGCGTCAAGGTTGTCTTGTTTGAATTGCCGCTCCATCGCATTGTCGGTCCATTCGACCTTGTTGGACATGGGCGACACAATCCAGATATTATCGCCGGGCTTTGCGGCCGTATAAACCCGGTGCAACGTGGCGTAATACCGCGCCGAATTCATGTTATCGCTGCGCTGACGCGCGTCAAGGGTAAGATTGTCGATGTCAAGTTTTATATCCATCCCGGTCATATATTTGTGCCGCGTGACCATCAAGAACGCGTCGTCCGCAATATCCGCAAGGTGGCGCGCGGATACGGCGGCGGTGATGGAATTGATGCGAACGCCGTAAAGTTCCGAAAGGTGCGGCGCTATATTCCGGACGAAATTGGTGTCCGGCGGGTTGATGATGACTATGCCGGATTCATAGTTCATTTTTTTAACAAGTTCGCGCACAAGAAAATTCATGGGTAGAACGCCTTCGCGAAATTCGCGCGAAAATTCGTCGTAATCGAAACCGATGCCGCCGCCCGATGCCGCAAAGTCTTCGGCGATGACCATGCCGTCAATATATTCGTCCACCGTATTAATTGCGCCGCGCATGGCATCAAGATTGCCAAGGTTCAAATGGGTATCGTCGGAATACCTGTCAAAGACCGATGAAAAACCGATGACCTCCAACCCGTTGTCGCGCAATGTTTTCGCAATCGCGGCGCCAAGTTCCGTATTAATGCCGGCAACGACGATGCGTTTTGCCCGCCGTTCAAGCTTTGCATACCGCGCCCGTCCGTCGTATGGTCGTGCGGCGTCTCCCGGAATTCGCCACACCTTGCCCGCCTTTACCGCGCCGGCAACCCGCCCGGCGGAAAGCAGGGCGATAACCCGCCGCGGGGACAGGGCCCACAGCCGGGCTGCATCATTTACGGTCATAAATTGCATTTTTTACCCCATTTTTATTCATTCGGAACAGATTATAGGAATAATACCGGCATTTTGCAAGCTGTTTTTGTGAATATTATCCGATTATACAAACATATTGTTCCTATATTGGAATAATAGGGTATATATTTATTGACAAACGTCTTTACGAGGCTATATTTATATCGAAACAAACAACAATAAAAGGAGACTGTTATGGCAATATTTATCGGCGGTCGTGAAAAAACTGCATGGACGGAAGTAATCAAAAACGTGCTGACAGGGGACAAGCTTACCAAAAATCCTGTGGCGGGCATGGTGACCCAATACCTTTTGGATAATCCGAAAAAGGTCCGGGACAAGGAACGAATATTTGCTTATCTGCCGCAAATAGTATCCCCCGAGAAAGGCAGGCTGGACATTATCGACCACCAGTTTGACGTCATAGATGGATTGGATACCACCGGCGGCGGCATAAAACCCAATAGAAATCTGGCCATAATATGCGACGATGGCGCCGGCGAACTTCCGCCCGATGCCCATAAAGTCATGGCGAATATCCCGTTCATGGTGGATTTGCATCTGCGCCCGGGCGCCGTGGTGAATCATAACCTGTGCGAAGACAAGTGCTACAAGGCGACCGAAGTCAACCTTGCCCAGTATTGTGGCGCGAAAATAGTATCAATGGATTCGGAAACATTGAATTTTATCGACATGGATGCCGCCGAGTTCAAACAGCAATACGGAATCCAAGAACTTGTCGTGCACCACGGGCTGTACAGTTTCTGGTTCACCAATTGGAAGGGGGCCGTCATTGCCTTCAAATACAAAGACGGCGTTGAAAACGAAGCGACATACGAATCCAAACGGGAAATAGTGGCGGGACTTGCCGCGGAATACGCGCTTAACGGGTATCAGATATATCATCCGAAAAGCGGCAGCATAATAACCGACGGCAATATAATCAATACGGTGCTGCGCGAATATTGGCCGGACGGTTTCGAATCCAAAGCCATTATTCCACGGACAGAAGCGATGAAAATCATGCGCCCGTGTCTGGCCCCTGATAAAAAACCGGGCCCATGCATGGGATTCCCGTGTTGCTCTTACGCAAGGAAAAGAGGACGTTAAACAAAAATCCGCCTTTCGGCGGATTTTTTAACGAGAATAGAATTCGATAACCAGTTCCGGCTGCATAAGCACCGGGTACGGCACGTCTTCAAACGCAGGTTTGCGGACGAATGTTGCGGTAAAGCCGGCCGAGTCGACCTTTACATAATCACAGAAATCGCGTTCCGCGGATTCAAGCGCAAGGACGACCAACGGCATTTCCTTTGCCTTGTCGGAAACGGTTATGACGTCGCCCGGCTTAACCTGGTACGAAGAAATCTTTACGCGTTTACCGTTGACGTTGATGTGGCCGTGGCTTACCAATTGGCGCGCGCTGAAAACCGTCGGCGCGAATTTGGCGCGGTATACGATTGCATCAAGCCGCGATTCAAGCAAGCCAATCATGTTTTGATTCGTTTCGCCTTTCATATTGGCGGCTTCGTCATAATATTTGCGGAATTTCTTTTCGCCTATGTTGCCGTAATAGCCTTTAAGCGTTTGTTTCGCGCGAAGCTGTTTACCGTAATCGGAAGCGGTCCCGCTGCGCGCGGTCGGTCCATGCTGTCCCGGTTTGTATTTGCGTTTGTTGAACGGGGACTTTGCCTGACCCCACAGATTGACGCCAAGTCTGCGTCCGATTTTAAGTTTGCGCGTGCTGCGCTTTGCACCAAGCCGTGCCATGTTTTATCCTTTTGGTTTTGCGGTGCCAGCGTTTCCAGAATCCTTATCGCTTCCAAGACCAAAAGACATTGAAAGGTTAATCAGTTCTGATGTGCCGGCGTTTTTAATTCTTTATTAGAATGGTGCGGATGGTGCGTATTCGCAGATTTTCGTCGTGGTCAAGCGTACTTTGGTACACGACCCGCGCAAAAATCAAGAAACGCAAATTAAACGCGCCGTTATAATAAAAAAGATTGGCAGCCCCAGGGGGATTCGAACCCCCGTTCTCGCCTTGAAAGGGCGGTGTCCTAGGCCTCTAGACGATGGGGCCAGACTGCCATGTTTGTCCCGGTCCGTCTGTTGCCTGCGCAACAACCGAGGCACCCAATTTTCTTAATTTCGCGCTTCGCGCTTAATAACGAAAATTGGTGGCGGGATTGACGGGGCTCGAACCCGCGGCCTTCTGCGTGACAGGCAGACGCTCTAACCAACTGAGCTACAACCCCGACTCTGCCCTCCGCGGTCTTGACGACGGGAAAGCCCGCAAATATTATATTGTTTTTTTGCATTTTGCAAGGAAAAAATCATTTTGTCCTTGCTATAGTTTGCTTTTGGTCATAGAATCACGCTTGTAACAATTAAACAAAGGATAGAAAATGAACAAACAAATGTTAATCAAAGTCGCAGCGGGCATAGTCGCAATCGGCGTCGTGGCGATTATAATCACAATGGTCGCGCGTCCTTCGGCGCAAAGCAGAGCGGCACAGAAAATCGACGCCATATTTGCCCAGACCAATATGCCCGAAGATATGCGGGAATGCATGGAAACGCACTTGAGGCGGACGCTTAGCAGGAAAGAAGCAAAAGCGATTCTGAAAGCAGACGGCGCGTCCGATTGGCCCGATTCCGTTGGACCGAAATTACGGGAAGCTTTTATCCCATGCGCAATGGCTGAATAAGAAAAATCCCGCAACGCGGGATTTTTTATTAAATGGTAAAAAAAGCGCAGGGAAGTCTTTTACCTGCGTAATTTATCCCTGGTCGCCATTAAAATCTTGCCAAGATTGTTTTCACCAACGCCATTGCAGATTCCCCAATAGACATCGCCCCAGGTATTGCCTTCTTGCAAAATTGCATTTTTCGTTTTCAATAACATCTTTTTCAATTCCGGATGTTGGAATTTCTGCCAAACCAAATCCTCCATGACGCTGTATTTTACGGCATCCCAGTCTTTCCTTGTCGGAATGCCGCCGCTTTTTGATAAAGCCACCGCTTCGAACGGGTTCATCTGCGATATTTTATATCGTAATTCCATATCCATTGTTTTGGCCGCTTGATAAGCGGTCTCGGTGCATGAAAATAACACTCCATAATAGTAAATTTTTAATTTATGCGGATATTGCCCATTTTTTTTGAATGGATAAAAGTTGGACAGAAATCTTGCGTCCGGCGTTGTAAATGTCGGAATAATTTTTGTTTGTTTGAATAAATCGAACGGCCACATAATATAACCATGCTCCGGGTTATTATTGTTTGATTTCTAATTCGCAATTTGCATTCCATCGGATGTCCGGCATTTTGACAGACAGCGGATTGTCTTTGAAATGCGCCAGCGCTTTCACCAGATAATCATTAAAATCTGTCCGATTTGCCCACAACGGTTCAATAACGGCATGATATGGCGAATTCATTTGGTTGTATAAATCGCCTTGTCCGGCATAATCCTTCCATTCGTCGCCAAACTCGCGGCTGATTATGGCGCGCGCGGACATTTCGGCAAGCCCCCAAACGCTGGTCGGGTCGTATTCATCGCACGATGCACCGATAGTGGCATATATTTCTTTCAGCGTCTGCGACAAAAGGATTTCATAATCCGCAAGGTTCGGATGCCTGCCGGCCGCCCACACTTCAACCCCGTCTTTTTTCCAATTGGAATATCCGCCGGAGTCTATATTGTGGATTTTATATTCCGGAACGGAATGTCCGAAGATTTTATCTAAACTTGTGCGATTCACTTTTTACCTTCTTCGGATGATTATAACGGGCTATTTCCATAAATCCAGCAAGAATAAAGCATAGGCACCGGTCATTAAAAACCCGCCATCCGGCGGGCTTTTATTCAAGACAACAGTTTACGGCATTCTTTACCCAAGAGCCCAAACGGCCGGTAAGGCCTCCCCCCTTTTCCGCGGGCGCTTCGGCCGGCGCCGATGCGGCGGGCGCGGCGGCTGTTTTGGTTTCGGGCTGTGCCTCTTTTTTCACATCATTCACCCAGATGTCCAAACCGTGCGGCAATTTATCGTCTTTCTTTTGCGTGCCCGACAAATCGACAAGGTCCATATTGATTCCCCAGAACAACGAATACAAATCGTACGCTTTGTTGAACATGTTGTACGCTTCGTCGTTTTTGCCGGCGCCAAGGGCCTTGGTCCCAACTTCCATAAGGCGCATGCTTGCCGCCAAAAGGTGTTTCGATATGCACCAGACTTCGCCATGGTCGCCGCCGGATTTTTTCACGACGCGGTCCATCAATTCTTTGCGCATTTCGCGGACGATGTTGATAAGGTCATAGAATCCGGTCTTGCCCGTTTTGCCGCCGCTGAAGAAAAAGTGCTCTTCAAGCGATGTAAGGTTCATCAGCGCGACCGTCAAATCCTGGTCCGATGACAAATCCAACGGGTTCGCCTTTTTCGCGGCGTCCGCTTTTTCTATAAGTTGTTCCATTGAAAGTTTTTCTTTCTTCATTTTTTACTCCTGTGGCTCTATATGTTCAATCATTTCCATTTCTTCAAATTCCGCGGACTCTTCGCACGGCGGAAGATTCTGAAGCGGGCAGGGCGTATCATCGGTCAAGCGCAGCGCGCCGGCAAGAACAGCCGAAGCGATTAACAGGGCGCCGATCGGCCATACGACTTTCTGCATCGGGAACCACGAGACGCCGCCATTGCGTTTCTTGATGCGGTTGTGCCAGCTTGCGGCGGCATAGAACGTGACCATACCGACGATTATGCCGAACAGGAACTTATCAATCCCAAGGAACGTATATTCGCCGAACGGATTGGCATTGGGAAGAAGCCAAGTCATCGGCAGCAATGACAGCCACAAAGCGGCGGCAAGAAGATACCAAAGCGCGTTCTTCACGCCTTTTTTGTGCATCTTGCTTGTGGTCCAGAATATAAGCGAAAGGACAAGTCCGCCCGCCCAAACACCGGTTATCATGTCATCGACGCCAAGGAACCGCATTCCTTCCAATCCGATGGCGATGCCGGCGGTGCAGACCGGGCACACGGCAAGTGCGGCAACCGGCATAAAGCCCAATGCAAATACTGGGATAGTTTTCAAAAGTTTTTTCATGGTTTCTTTCCTTTTGGGTTATTTCAAGTTTTTTATAACAACTTTCGGAAATCCAGTCAACTATAAATTAGACCATGATGACGGCGCGCATGTGCGCGCTGCGCGCCCGCGGATTTGCGGCGATTTCGGCATCCGTCGGCGTGGCGGTTTTTAATAATCGCATGGGCGCAGCCCCCGCGTCCGGTGCGGTCGGTAATTTCGGGTCGCCCTTTGCCGTCGTCCATTCGCGGAATGTATTTTTGACAAGTCTGTCTTCCAAAGAATGAAATGTCACGCAAACGCATACGCCGCCCGGCGCAAGCAATTCCGGCACGGCGGAAAGCGCCGCCGCAATTTCACCCAATTCATCATTGACCGCGATGCGAAGCGCTTGGAACACCGGCGCAATGTCTTTCGGGTTATAAATCAAATCGCGTAATTCAAACGTAGTTTGCGGTAACTTTTCTTTCATCGCGCGCGCAATTGCGGACGCCTTTTTCACATCGCCATATTCGCGTAATATGCGGACCAGGTTGGCGACCGAAGAAATTTCTATTAACTGTGCCGCAGTCTGCAGGGGGCGGATATCAAAGGCCCCCGTATCCATCCGCATATCAAGCGGCGCGTCAAACCGCCAAGAAAATCCGCGCTCTGCCGTATCAATCTGCATCGACGACACGCCGAAGTCGAAAACAATGGCGTCAATTTGAGATTTGAAATTTGAAATTTGAGATTTGAGATTCGAAAACGGTTTGTTAATAAGTTCAAATTTTCCAGGGAACTTGGCCGTCAATTTTTGCGCCGTGGGTAAAACCGACGGGTCGCGGTCGAAAGCAATCACATTTGCCCCGCGTTCCAAAAATGCGCGCGAATATCCCCCCGCGCCAAAAGTGCAATCGGCAATAACTTTGCCGGACACGTTTCCAAGCGTGCGCAAGACTTCATCCAAGAGAACGGGTATGTGGTTCATATGCCTTATTCAATCGTTGCGCGGACGTCGATTGCGCTCAAATCCGTCATTATGTTCGGGGTCAGTGTAACCGACGCCGGAAGCGCCAGGCAAGTGGGCTTTCCCGTATCGCCAAAGCATACCGCCACTTTCGTTCTTCCGGGTTTTAATCCGTCGATTATTTTTTTTACATCCGGCAACGATTCTTGTTTCGCAACGCTGATGGTAAGCCTTGTTGCTTCGCCCGCCATCCATCCGGACAGCGGTTGCACGGAATCGACGAACAGCGATACGGAATCGTCGCGCACGGCGGTGCGGCCGATTAACAAGACCAGTGATTCGCTCTGGACGACGTTCGCAATCGCGGGGATGGCGTCGCCGAACGCGACGGCGTCGATATTGCCAAGGCTGTCCGACGCGTTGATTGTCATCATCGCGTTTCCGTTTTTGGTCGTGCGGCGGTTCCAAGAATTCACCGACACCGCGATTTGCACCGGCATGCGGTCGCGCGCGCGCTGCAGGCTTTCGGAAGTGGTAAGCTTTGCACGCTTTATAATATTCTTGTACTGGTCAAGCGGGTGCGCGGATATATAGTACCCAAGCACGGAATGCTCCATCGCCAATTGTTCGCCGAACGTCCACGGCGCGACGCGTGTCATATTTTTTTGCAATTGGTTTTCCATGACGTCGTTCGCGCTTGTATCTTCGAACAGCGAAAGCGACCGGCCGGCGTCTTTGGATTTCGCGGCGTAATTTATAATCAAATCGGTGTTCATAAAAAGTTGCGCGCGATTTTGGACAAGAGAATCAAATGCGCCGACTTTCGCAAACGATTCAAGAATTCTTTTATTGATAAACGGCGCGCATCTTTTTGCGAAATCGGTTATGTTTTGGAATTTGCCGCGGCACTCGCGTTCTGCGACAATCTGGTCCGTTGCGGTCGTGCCCACGCCCTTGACCGCGGACAGCGCGAACACGATTTTGCCGCCTTTGACGCTGAACAAACTTTCGGAATTATTGACATCCGGTGGAAGAATTTCAAGATTGAAATTGGATTTCGCGTCGTCGATATGAAGCGCAAGCTGTTCCGAATCGCGGATGTTGGACGACATGCTTCCCGCAAAGAATTCCGCGGGATAATTGGCTTTCAAATACGCGCACTGGGTCGCGATGACGGCGTATGCGACGGAATGAGATTTGTTGAACGCGTATTCCGCGAATTTCATGAATTGCCCGTAAAGTTCTTCGGCCTGGTCCCGCAGCAGGGTTTTTTCCCGTTCGCATCCTTCGACGAATTGGACGCGCATCTTGTCCATGACTTCTTTAATCTTTTTGCCCATACCCTTGCGCAGGGTATCGGATTCGCCGCGCGTAAAGCCCGCAAGCGTGCGCGACAATTGCATGACCTGTTCCTGATAAACGATAATGCCGTACGTTTCTCTAAGGACTTCTTCGGCCTTTGGATGGACATAGTCGACTTTTTCAACGCCGTGCATGCGGTCGATATAGGACGGGATATACTGCATCGGGCCCGGCCGGTTCAATGCGGTAAGCGCGGCGATATTCGCGAACAGCGTCGGCTGCATTTTTTTAAGCGTCTGCTGCATAAACGGGGCGTCGTATTGGAATATGCCGATTGTGCGCCCGGCGCGCCACACGCGTTCGAAAGTCTTTTCATCTTCCAACGGAATGGTGTCCAAATCAATATTGACGCCGTGATTTTCGCGAATCATCTTTACGGCGTATTTAAGGATGGCAAGCGTTTCCAATCCCAAAAAGTCAAATTTTATAAGCCCCACGGATTCCAAATAATGCCCGTCGAATTGACACGAAGGCATTTCGTTGGACGGGTCGCGGTATACCGGCGCGACTTCGACGGTGGGTCGGTCGCCGATGACGAAACCGGACGCGTGTTGGCCCATGTTTCTGTACGCGCCTTCGATTTCCATGGAAACGTCGATGACTTTGCGAAGGTCCGCGTCGCCGTCAAGCAGTTCTTGGATATCGTCGGATTTCTTTATCGCGTCGGATATTTTTTTCGCGTCCGACGGGATAAGTTTCGCAAAGCGGTCGGTTTTGGAATACGGCATTCCGAATACGCGGCCGATGTCGCGGATTGCGCCGCGCGCCTGCATGCTGCCAAAGGTGATGATGCGGCAAATATGGTCCGCGCCGTATTTTTCGCAAAGGTAATTGATGACGCGCTCCATTCCCGCCGGTTCGAAATCGACGTCAAAATCCGGCATGTTTATGCGGTCCGGATTCATAAATCTTTCAAACAGCAATCCGTATTCCAAAGGATTGACGTTGGTAATGCCAAGCGCCCACGCGACGATGGACCCGACGCCCGACCCGCGGCCCGGTCCCACAAGCACGTCGTTCCTTTTGCACCAGTCTATATAGTCCGCCACGATAAGGAAATATCCCGGAAACCCCATGCCGACGATGACGTCGCATTCGAATTCCAATTGGTCGTAATATGCCTTATGTTCGCTTTCCGGAATGTTTTTTTCAAAAAGCCGTTTGGCAAGGCCTTTGCGCGAATCATCGCGCAGCATTTGACATTCCGCTTCCAAATTATCGGCGAATTTCGGAAGCAGGGGCGCCGACCGGGTATCGACAAGAAACGCACAGCGCTTTGCGATGACGTTTGTGTTTTCTATTGCTTCGGGCAAATCGGAAAACAATTCGCGCATTTCATCCTGTGATTTGAAATACTGGTGGCAGTTTTTGCGAACTCGGTCCGGGTCGATTACTTTGGTCTGTTGAAGGACGCATGAAAGGGCGTCTTCGGCTTCGTAGTTTTCCTGTTCTGCAAAAAAGACGTCGTTCGTCGCGACAATCGGGATATTTAATTCGGCGGCAAGTTTTAAGAACACGGGCTCGGTTTTGATTTCGGCGTCCAATCCGTGCCGCTGGATTTCCATATAAAACCTGTTGCCGAAAATTTGTTGCATCCGCCCGGCGAAGTCGCGGGCAAGGTTGTCTTGACCATTCAATATCGCATGCCCGATGGGGCCGCCGTGCCCGCCTGATAAACATATGATTCCGTCCGCCATTGTTGCCAAATCATCCCAAGTAATACTGGGGCCAAGATGCCGGTCGTCGCGCCGCATATACATAAGCGAATTAAGCTTGCAAAGGTTTTTCCACCCAATCTTGTCTTTGGCAAGCAATACGATTTGCGACAACTGGTCGGCGCGCAGAATCTTCGGGTCTATGTTTTGATGGTGGTTAAGCGTCGCGGTGATGCCGATTATCGGCTGAATCCCGGCGCCGGGCGCAAGGGCGGAAAATTCCGCGGTCCCGGACATAAGGTTGCTGTCGGTAATCGCCGCCGCCGGCATGCCGTATTTCTTGCAAAGGCTTATAAGCGTCGCGCGGTTCGGGGCCTTGGCTGTGATATGCAGAGTGCCTGTTCCGATAGAATATCTTGTATGCACGCGAAGATGGACGAATTGATTCATAGTCAGCGGTTAGTGTTAGCGTTAGCGTTAGTGGTTAGCAGTCAGTAGTTGTCAGTCCTTTATAAAGGGCAAGTTGTCTAGTATAATAGACAGCTGGCAACTATTGCTACAGCACTACCACTAACCCGACAATAGCAACTTGAGTCCGTCGGCGCAACCCCAAAAACACCCAAAATAATTTGACAAATTTGAAATTAGACGCTATCATGAACAGGTCATAAATCAAGAGGATTACGATGAAAATAACAATGAAATATGTAGACCCGAAAATGTCGCTTCCGCTGCCGACAAGTCCGGAAGTCGCGGACATGCCCGTCGAACATTTGGCGGAATTGGCGGCATCGTACGAATGTATGGCCCAATTGACCAATGTTCTGGAAGATGAATCGCCCGAAGTGGGCAAACAGTATTGGGATTGCGCCGCAGAATTCAAGCGCCTTGCGATTGAAAAATCTGCGGTCGAGAAATGGTTGAATCAACTGGCATCACTGGTGCCGAATGAAACAGAAACGACAGAAAAAAAGAAATTAAGGCGCAACGGCCCATGCCCGTGCAATTCGGGCTTGAAATTCAAACGTTGTTGCAAAAGCTGGGGCGAGCGCAAAACGAAACCGCAAATAAGCGCTCCGGTGCTTGTTGTGGAAAAACCTCGCACCTGGGGTTCTTTTGCCCGCCGTCACAGTTG
>Ga0123353_10001123_pt1 | contig 32522 bp, 21 predicted proteins | sample TergutLab28metaG_3_FD_92763 | JGI IMG/M metagenome (GOLD analysis project Ga0123353, IMG submission 92763) | Labiotermes labralis P3 segment gut microbial communities from Petit-Saut dam, French Guiana - Lab288 P3 | ecosystem: Host-associated > Arthropoda: Insects > Digestive system > Gut ... | reverse complement strand
GAAGTTACCGAAGAATCAGAATCGCAGGTAATCATCTGCCGTCCTCTTGCCGAGCTTTTCCTTGCGTCTTCCCCTCATATTGTGGCCGGCGCCGTCACTTTTGGTAGTGAATCTATTTTCTTCCATATAGAAAGTGAGGGCGTCAAAAATTTTTATGAGGAAAAATCGGAAAGAGTTTCGCCTGAATTTACCGATGTATTCACTTTTGACATTACAGAAGGCGTTCAGGATGCACTCAAAACACCGGAGCATGTACTCATTCCGCTGAGCCTTTCACGCAAGTTATTTGGAAACGAATCGGCGGTTGGAAGGCAACTCGTTGCCAAAGACGGGAGTAGTACGGTCACAGTAGGAGCCGTTTATCGTGACTTTCCCGCCAACACAATCCTGACTAATTGTATATTCATTCCATTATCAGAAGATTTATGTAAACACGATTGGAGCGAATGGAGTTTTGTGGCCTATTTCCGTGTAAACGATGCTTCAAATGTTCCACTGTTGTTCGATAATTTTAAGCGTAATTTTGACGCTCCGGCAGTTTGGGGTCAGGATTTTGATTGGGACGAAGGGGGTTTTGGCCTGCGTTTTACGAATTTGGCAGATATTCACTATGTAATGGACGTAGAATACGACCGGACACCAAAAGCAAGTAAATCAACGTTATTGATTTTGTTTGCCATTGCCTTGATGATGGTGGCTATTGCAGGCATCAACTTTACCAATTTCAGTACGGCGCTGGCACCCATGCGTATCAAAAGCATCAATACCCAGCGCATATTGGGCGCCCGTTTGACTACTCAGCGTTTGTCTATTGTTTCGGAAGCGGTAATCATCAGTCTGTTGGCATTTTTTATAGCCATTGGATTGGTCGCACTGTTTCGGGCTACCCCGTTGTCAAGGTTAGCAGATGCCGATTTGTCGGTTGCTGCTCATCCGCTGATTGTGGGCGGTACGGCTTTGGTGGCATTGATCAGCGGTTTACTTGCCGGTTTGTACCCCTCTTTCTACATGACCTCTTTTGAGCCGGCATGGGTTATAAACGGGAGTTTTGGGTTGTCGCCAAAAGGCAGAAAGTTGCGTAATGCTTTAATAAGCACACAATATATTGCATCGTTTGCGCTCATTATCGGCGCATCGTTCATGTACCTGCAAAACCACTTTATGCAACATTCGCCTTTAGGATATGATAAAGAGGCGTTGATTACGGTAAATACCGAACAAATACGAAAAAGTCGAAAAGCGTTTACCGACAAAGTCAAAGCCTATTCGGGAGTCGAAGATATTACATACGGAGAGCGGATTTTGTCAAGTTCCGACTACTATATGGGGTGGGGACAAAGTTACAAAGGAGAACAGATAAACTTCCATTGTATTCCCGTGGATTACATGTTTTTAAAAGTGATGGGAATTGGAATTACAGAAGGTCGCGACTTTCGAGAGGAGGATGCAAACAGGCAGCATGGCACGTTTGTGTTTAACGAAACTGCGCACAAAAAATTTGATTTGGAAATAGGTTCAACGATAGGAGATATGGGTGAAATTGTTGGTTTCATGCCCGACATTAAATTCGCCTCTTTTCGCAAGAGCGTGGAACCGATGGCGTTTTTTGTATGGGGTACCAAGAGTCCCTGGGGGGATGGTAGTGAGAATATGAGCGACCGTTTGAGGTGCGCCTATATCAAATTAAAGGCAGGAGCAAATCGGTCTGCGGCCATTGCGCACATCCGCGCCACCCTTGCGGAATTTGACCCCGATTATCCGTTTGAGGTTCGCTTCTTTGACGAAGTCCTGCAACGACTGTACGAAAAGGAGAGGTCGCTGGGTTCCTTGATTTCTCTCTTTAGCCTCCTTGCCATATTTATCTCCATAGTCGGCGTGTTCGGTTTGGTGGTGTTCGACAGCGAATGTCGGCGTAAAGAGATTGGAATCCGAAAAGTACATGGGTCGTCCGTATCGGGCATTATTCTTATGTTCAACAAGGCGTATTTATATATATTGCTGATTTGCTTTGTGGTAGCGGCTCCGCTCGCCTGGTATGCCGTCTCTCTCTGGTTAGAAAATTTCGCCTACAAAACGCAGATGTATGGGTGGGTCTATTTACTTGCTTTTGCGGTAGTTGGAGTTATCACAGCAGCTACAGTAACATTCCAAAACTGGCGCGTGGCAAATGAGAATCCGGTTAATTCAATCGGTCGTGGGTTGGAATGATTAAGACAACCAAACGCTTGGAATTCCAAAAATTTCATCTAATTTTGCATTCATTATTATGTAACCCATATACCTATGCCTTTCCCCCACTTCTTCCAATTAGACGCCATGGATTGCGGCCCCGCCTGCCTGAGGATGGTGGCTAAACATTACGGTAAGTCGTACAGTTTGGACACCTTGCGGCAGCGTTGCGAATATACCCGCGTGGGCGTTTCCATGCTGGGAATCAGCAATGCCGCCGAGAGCATCGGGTTCAGGACGCTGGGGGCAAAATTGAGTTTTGAGGAATTGGTTCAGGCCCCTCATCCCTGCATTGTACACTGGAACCAGCGGCACTTTGTGGTGGTATATAAGATCAAAAAACGGGGAAAGGATTATCAGGTCTATGTGGCGGATCCGGCCTCCAAAAAGATTGTCTATTCATCGGAAGAGTTTAAGAAGTGCTGGATCAGTACCAAAAGCACCGGAGAAGATAAAGGCGTGGCACTATTGTTAGATCCTGCGCCCGAGTTTTACGCCGCAGCAGGGGAGAAAATCAACCGCAAAGGTTTTGGGTTTTTGTTTCACTATATCAAGCCTCATTCGAGACTGATGGTGCAGTTGGCCGTTGGCCTGGCTTTAGGAAGTCTGTTGCAATTGGTCATGCCTTTTTTGACACAAAATATTGTTGACGTGGGAATCGGCACCAGGAACATTCAGTTTATTTGGTTGGTGTTGATTGCCCAGTCGGTGCTCACGATAAGTGCATCATCCGTCAACTTTATACGCGGATGGATTCTCTTGCACTTGGGAACGCGCATCAACATCTCCCTCATTTCTGACTTTTTGACCAAGTTGATGAAGTTGCCGGTGGGGTTCTTTGACACCAAGATGACGGGCGACCTGATGCAACGGATTGGCGACCACCGGAGGATACAGTCGTTCCTGACAGGTTCGGCGCTCAACATTTTGTTTTCCATGTTCAACATCGTAATTTTTGGGGCAGTACTGCTCTATTACAACCTTACCATTTTTGGGGTCTTTTTCCTGCTCTCGGCCCTGCATGTCCTGTGGATAGTGCTGTTTTTAAAGAGGAGGCGGGAGTTGGACTTCAAAGCCTTTGCCCAAAATGCAGCCAATCAGAGCAACGTGATACAGTTGATTACAGGTATGCAGGAGATCAAGCTCAATACCTGCGAAAAACAAAAGCGCTGGGAATGGGAACGGATTCAGGCAAGATTGTTCAAGATCAGCATTAAAGGATTGGCTCTGGGGCAGTATCAAGAGGCGGGAGCCACCCTGCTCAGCCAGTTCAAAAACATCCTGATAACCGTGATTGCGGCAAGCGCTGTGATCAACGGCCATTTGACGCTGGGTATGATGATGTCGGTACAGTATATCATCGGACAACTGAATGCCCCAATCGGGCAAATCATAGGCTTTGTGCAGCAGACTCAGGACGCCAAAATAAGCTTGGAACGTCTGGCAGAGATACATACCAAGGATGATGAAGAAAATCCCGACATGGGCTTAGTTGCCGAAATACCACAGTCCAAAAACCTGAATTTGGAACAACTCTCTTTCCGCTATACCGGAAGCGGAGAAGACTTGGTGCTAAAGGATATAAACCTGACTATTCCGGCAGGAAAAGTTACAGCCATTGTCGGAGCCAGCGGAAGCGGCAAAACAACAATTATCAAATTGCTGCTGGGCTTTTATCCTCCGACCAAAGGTAAGATTCTCTTAGGCTCTCACGGTTTACAGAGTTACAGTATGGATGCATGGAGGCGGGTATGCGGGGCGGTGATGCAGGACGGTTTTATTTTTTCTGATACCATTGCCAACAACATTGCTCCCGGTGTGGAAGTTATAGATAAGCAGCAATTGGCCAAGGCAGTGGATATGGCCAACATTCGGGAGTACATCGATTCACTCCCCTTGGGCTACAATACCAAAATCGGACAGGAGGGTACGGGATTGAGTCAGGGCCAAAAGCAGCGGTTGCTGATTGCACGGGCAGTGTATAAAGAGCCTCAATACCTCTTTTTTGACGAGGCTACCAATGCTTTGGATGCCAATAATGAGAAAGTGATTATGGAAAATCTGGATCAATTCTTTAAGGGCAAAACAGTTGTTGTGGTGGCGCATCGGTTGAGCACAGTAAAAAATGCAGATAAAATTGTGGTATTAGAGAAGGGGGTGATCATAGAAGAAGGGACGCATACTGTATTAGCTGCCAAACGGGGAGCGTATTATGAATTAGTGAAGAATCAATTGGAATTGGGAAGTTGATATCGAAGCCGGCAACCGCCGGCAGAAAACTAAAACACGATGAAGTTATAAGGATGAACACAATGGATAATAACTACAAGACTGTCAAAATAAAAGAGATGGAGATTCACACGGAGGAAGTGAACGACATTCTTAGCCGTCCTCCCGTATGGATACTGCGCTGGGGTATTAGTCTGTTCTTTGCCATCATTCTTGCCCTTTTTGTCGGCAGCATTTTCTTCCGGTATCCCGATGTGATTACAGCTCCGGTAAGCATCTCGTCTGCCAATCTGCCGGTACATCTGAGGGCCAAGGCAAGCGGAAAGATTGAACGGTTATTGGTTCGGGAGGGAGACTCGGTCGCTGCCGGAACCGTAACGGCCATTATAGAGAGCGCTACCGATTACGACGACTTCCAAGTTCTGCAACAACTGTGCAACCACTTTCGGGAGATCCTCTCACAATCCAAAGAAACCGCAAAGGCGAACTTTCCCCTGCACCTGAACTTGGGCAATATCCAGTCACCATATACTCAGTTTCTTAAGAGCCTGAGCGATTGCAAAACGTTCGTGGAGGCCAACTATCATGCACAAAAGATCGCTTTGATCCGTAAACAGATGGTGCAGCAGCAAGAGATATTGAGGCAGGGAGAACGGCAGCTGAATAACTTTGAGGAACAATATCTGATTCAGCAGAGGGTATTCGCACGGGATTCGGTGCTGTTTGCCCAAAAGGTGATTCCGGAGGTGGATTTGGAACAAAGCCGACTCAAACGGTTAGCCGTCGCCCAGCAATACGAAAGCCTCAAAAGTAGCATTACCGGCATGAGGCTAACACTCCTGCAATCTGAACAGATGATCTTTGAACTCACGCAGGAACAGAATGACCGAAGGCTGCAATATGAGAGCGCGCTCACCGGCAGTTTTGATAACCTTAACTCTCAAATGGCTCAGTGGGAACAAACTAATCTGATTGTCAGTCCTATTACAGGTAATGCGGTCTTTACCCAATACTGGCAAAAGCATCAGAATGTCCTTGCAGGTGACTTGGTAATGACCATTGTACCTGAAGAAAAGGCAGGCATCAGCGGCAAACTCTATATCCCTTTACAGGGAGCAGGGAAGGTCAAAACGGGTCAGCAGGTCAACATCAAGTTGGACAACTTCCCATACATGGAGTTTGGAATGGTGGAAGCCAAGATTATACATATATCGGCTATGCCGGTGGAGATAGCCGGGGTTAAACTTTTGGTGGCCGATGTGAACTTTCCCAAGGGACTAATTACCAACTACAACCTCTCTGTTGAATCGGGAGAAGAGATGAACGGAATAGCCGACATTATTACAGAAGATATCAGTCTGTTTGCAAGATTCTTTAGTCCGATCAGGCATATATTAAAGAGCAGGATGTGAGGGATATTTTTTCGAATCACACACCTTCATCAAAAACAACATTAGCGGCCACAATTTCCGCATAAGTACACGCGATGAGCGCCTTGGCCGCATAGTAACATTTACATTGCGCTGGAACTTCGGGCGCCTGAAAGAACGGATAGCAGGTGAGGATAATCTGTTGAAAGATTTAGCGCGCAGTGACGATTTGGATTTGTAGCTATCGCCTCGAAGTTGATATCCGGATCTATCGTGGAATAGAAGGCGCGTGGTACCTGATAAGCCCCTCCATGGGGGTGGGAATGATGTTACCGATCTCCATGCCAAATTCGTGGGCTACCAAGGTGAGGCGGTCACGGAAGATGTGGCCGATGGTACCAACGCAGTTGAAAGAGTACGCTTGGTAGTTGGGGTAGAGGGAGACGATGTTGCGGAAGAAGTCGCGGAATGAGCCGATGATGATGTGTTGCTCAAGGTAGTCGTGGCCGGCGAGTTCTCCGGTCAGGAAGCGGGCAAAGGAGGCGCAGTAGCGGTTGGGGGTGGGGTTAGCGTAGATACGGTCAATCAATTCGTCGTTGGTGAGTTGGTAGGTGTCAAAAAACTTTTGGCTCACCTCCTGAGGCATGGTGCCGCGGATAAAGTCGCCAATCAAGCGTTTGCCCATATAGCCGCCGCTGCCCTCGTCACCTAACATAAAGCCAAGAGAGTCAATATAGTGGGTAATCTCCTTTCCATTGTAGATGCAGGAGTTGGATCCTGTGCCCAAGATGGCGGCAAAGCCGCGGGTCTCCCCAAGCAGGGCGCGGGCGGAACCCATCAGGTCCATGGCGGCGTCCACCTGAGCGTTGGAAAAGACGGAGCGGATGGCCTCCTGAATGACGCTGTACTTGTCTTCATACACGCCCGCTCCGTAAAAGACGGCCTTTGTTACTTTTTCATAATCAAAGACTTGTGGAAGGTTCGGCTTCAGGATTTTAACCAATTGTTCTTTTCCTGTGTAGCAGGGGTTGTACCCTTCCGTTTCAAATAGTGTTTGCGTTCCCGCCTCGTTGATGAGGCACCATGTGGTTTTGGTGGAGCCACTGTCTGCAATAATGATCATATTCCCTATTCTTTAAGTGATTTTTCTGCTTTTTTAACATTTCCGTAGCGAATGATGGCTTCGCGGGCGGTATGGTAGTCGGTGATTTGGGGATTGCGCTCCATCAGCATCCGAACGGAACGGTCAACGACCTTGTTGTTGATGAGGCGCACATTCACCATACGGTTGCCTTCGACCCGTCCCAAACGTATCAGTACAGTGGTGCTGATCATATCAAAGAGCATCTTCTGGGAGGTTCCGGCTTTCATGCGGGTGCTGCCGGTGACAAATTCGGGGCCTGTGACCACCTCTATGGGGTAGTCGGAGTGTTCCGATATGGGGGATTGGGGGTTGTTGACGATGGAGCCGCAGGGGATGTGGTGTTCGCGGCACTTTTTGAGGGCGGCAAGCACAAAGGGAGTGGTTCCGCTGGCCGAGATGCCCACCACGAAGTCTTTGGGGGAGATCTTCACGGCCTGAAGCTGAAGCCACCCCTCCTCCTCATCGTCCTCTCTCTCCTCAGGCGCTTCCACAAGGCGATCGACTCCCCCTGCAAGGATGGTGTTGATCACCCCTTTTTCGATGCCGTAGGTGTTGGGGAGTTCTATGATGTCGAGCACCGAAAGGCGCCCTCCGGAGCCGCAGCCAAGGTAAAACATCCTGCCTCCTTTTTTGAGTTGACGCTCTATGGCAGAGATCATTTGGCCAATCTCAGGCAACGCTTTTTCGATGGCGATGGCCACTGTTTTGTCTTCGGCATTGATGTCGCGGATGAGTTCATCCACCGTTTTTGTCTCTAAATGGTCGTACTTTGAGGGTTGTTCCGTAAGTCTCATCTATCTCTTCTCTATGTGGTTTGTTGGGCAATTCAATTCTATGTGGTTTGTTGGGCAATTTAATCAAAACCTCTTTGCGTTACCTTGCCGAGGCGCGCTCCGTTGCGGAAAGCGGCGGCTTTTACGATCTGGGATTTATTGATTACAAAGGGGAGGTTGTAGGGTGTTGATTGGGCGGTGGGTTCCGATCCATCTGTGGTGTAGCGAATTTCAGCATCGGGGGCGTCTGCTTCCATGGTGACCACTTTGGACCACGTTCCATCTTCATGGATGGCGATCCGGACGTCGAAGAAAGCGCGGCAGGCGTGGAGGTTGAGGTGGTCGAAGCGCTGGAAATGGTGCTCTAATCTTTGGGTAAAGTGCTTCCACTCTTTATGTTCAGCCTTAGACCAGCCCGCTTCTGCAATGGCTGCGGCGCGGGGCCATGCCATATACTCTACGCGCTCAGGTGTGGGCATATACTCCGTCCAAACGCAGCCCTGCACTCCGATGATGTGCTTCTGCTCTTCAGGGGTGAGGATTTGGGGCACAGGGTTGTAGTCATACATTTTGCGGAGGGTCACCAAATGCCCCATGGCAAGTTTTTCGCTGCGCGGGTCGGCCTGATAGTAGTCGAGGTAATAGCTTGTGTGGGGGCACATCACCACGTCGTGGCGCTGCTGTGCCGCTTTGATCCCCCCCTCCTCGCCGAGCCAAGACATTACGGTGGCGTTGGGAGCAAGCCCTCCCTGAAGGATTTCGTCCCAACCAATGATCATCCGTCCGCGGGAGTTGATGAATTTTTCGATGCGCTGAATGAAGTAACTCTGGAGTTCAAACTCATCTTTCAACTTCAAAGTCGCAATCAGTTTCTGACAATGGGAACACTGCTTCCAGCTCGTCTTGGGACATTCGTCGCCTCCAATGTGGATGTATTTCGAGGGGAAGAGTTCCATCACCTCTTCCAGCACATTTTCTAAAAAGGTGAATGTACCCTCCTTAGGACAAAAGACTTGACGAAAAACACCCCATCTCGTGGCCAATTCATATTGCTCTTCGAGGCCGCATGAAAGTTCGGGGAAGCAGGTGATGGCGGCAAGGGCGTGGCCGGGCATCTCAATTTCGGGGATGATGGTGATGTAGCGGTCGGCGGCATACTGCACCACTTCCCGAATTTCGTCTTGTGTGTAGTAGCCTCCGTGCGGGGTGCCGTCGTAGAACTTAGATTTGAGGGTACCAATGACGGTCTCTTTGCGGATGGCGCCTTTTTGGGTGAGTTCAGGATAGCGTTTAATCTCGATGCGCCACCCCTGATCTTCGGTGAGGTGCCAGTGGAAAACGTTCATCTTGTGGATGGCCATCATGTCTAAATAGCGCTTGATGAACTCGACGGGAAAGAAGTGGAGGCATACGTCAAGGTGCATTCCGCGGTAGGAGAAGCGCGGCTCGTCTTCGATGACCACGGCGGGAATGGTCCAGCGTTTTGTCCCGCTCCTTTTTTGTGCATAGATCTCAGGGGGCAACAGTTGAAGTAACGTTTGCAGGGCGTAGAACGCGCCGTTGGGGGCAGAACTCTCAATAACTACCTCTGAGGGAGATACGCGCAACCGATACGCCTCCGTTCCCAAGCCTTCAACTTCCCGGAAACGTATAACGTTGTCCACACAAGAGGGCGCAGCGCTGCGGGAAGACGAGGCGCTGCCGGAAGTCGTAGCACTACCGGAAGATGTGGAGCTTCCGGAAGATGTGGCGCTGCCGGAAGTCGTAGCGCCGGCGGAAGTCGTAGCACTACCGGAAGATGTAGCGCCGGCGGAAATCGCAGCGCCTCCGGAAGTGGGCGTCTTCTTCAGGCGTATTCCTGCGGCTTGAAAGAGCCGATCGATTAACATTTCGGCAATCTTCTCTAAATCAGCACTCATAGTAGGCTCAACCGCCTCAATGGCGATCACCGTAGAGGATTTCACGGTAAACACACCCGACCCCTCGAGAAGGGACACAGGATGGGGAATGACGGCAATCTCTTTTCTTCCCGAATCGTTATGGATACAGGAGGTGATTACAAACACCACAATGGTTGCAAGGGCTATTGGGGGATAAAATCTCTTTTTCATATTGGGAATCATTATTACATATCGGACAATTACTTCACTTCAGACAACTACTTCATTTCGGGCAATTACTTCACTTCAGACAACTACTTCATTTCGGACAACTACTTCATTTCGGACAATTACTTCACTTCAGACAACTACTTCATTTCGGACAACAACTTCAGACAACTACTTCATTTCGGGCAACAACTTCAGACAACTACTTCATTTCGGACAACTACTTCATATCACACGTTAGTTCTTTGGGTCGCGTCATCGTTTCGGTATAGACATTTCCAAATCGATCCGTCACTTTGATCAGGAGCGTTGAGGTAGGTGTGGATGCGGTTACTTTGAACATATTGGAGGTAGAAGGGGTGAGGTAGGAGGTGCCCGGTTCAGCATTCGCGTTCAAGCGTTTGGCCTCGTAGGAGATGATGTGCAGGGGATCCATAGCCGATACACGTGTAACGGTCAAAGGCACTGAGTTTTCGGTTACCTCTACTTTCCATTGCGGATCGTAGCCCCAGATATTGATCAACACCTCGTTTCCAGTATGCACATTGGCGTAACTCCCTGCAAATTCGGGCATTCTTGCGGCAAAAGTGGCATTGGCGTTTGGGGCATATTTGGCGGCGGTTATGTGGGCGGTGTTGAGGTCGTAGCTCCTGAATTGATAGTTCCGATCCTCTCCAATCCCTTTATAGTACCACGAAAGTTGGGTGCCGTTAAAATCAAACACGCCGTATCCGCCCGGGGTGCCATCTTTGCAAATGTGGTTGTTGGCATAACCGTTGCGTCCCGTCCACCACCACGTGGCGCTCACCGCGGCAATGTTGTGTTCGGTAAACGCCGCCGTTGAAGAGGCCGTATGGTTCATGTGGGTATGTCCCGTCAGAAAGTGCACGTTGGTGAAGCCGGCGAGTGTATTGAGCAATATTTGTCCGCTCGTCAGACTAATCGAAGCGCTGTTGTTTACATTGGGTCGCTGGTAGAGTTGAACATGCATCGCCACCACAATTGGAGTACTCTTATCGGGCAGGGTTGCCAGATCCTTTGCTAACCATTGAAGTTGAGAGGCGGTGACAACGCCACTGTAATTTCGAGAGCCCATAACGCCCGGCGCGCCTCCTGTGTTGATGTATGAGATATTATCGAGGACAATATAGTGAATCTTTCCCAAATTGAATGAGTAGAAGGTAGGCCCGATCACATCCCTGTAGGCCTGTTCGGCTGCCCTGTCGCCGGAGCGGTAGCCATCGTTGTCGTGATTGCCCATGACGTTGAACACAGGGGCGTCGATCCGATTCATCCACGTCACATATTCGGGCAGGGCAAAGTTGCTTGAGTACCAAAATTGTTCCCATGACATATCGCCGAGCGTGAGGACATAAGCTTTCTTACCGCCTGTCCGATAACTATTTATCAAGGCATTAATGTCGGTCAGGAAATTTTGGAATTGGGCTAAATCGTTGTTCCGGTTGGCTAAATGGAGGTCGGCGATGGCCATCACTACATGATCTTCGTTGTTGACGGGCGTGAGGAGGAAATCCTTTTGTTCCACACCATGGCCGCTCAGCCGTTGAAAGAACTGAGGGGCATTCTGATCGTAGGCCACTTCGTAATTACCGGGAACGGAGATAAAGACGTACTCCTCCTGCTTCTCCGATGCTAAGTAGTAGATGCCGTTGGGGCCGGTCACCGTAACCAAACGTCCATCTGAAACCACTACGCCCGCGATCCCTTTCCCGTTGCTGTGCACCACCCCTTTGACGGTCATGTCAGGCTTATCGGGAATATTTAGGTTGAGGCCGATATTCAGTGTAGTAACTCCCAGCATAAACGTCCTGTGCCCCCTCACCACCCACAAGCGATAACTGCCCGACCTCACATCTTCGTGGAGGAAAATGGTGAGCGATTGTTCGGTTACCTCCTTAACGTCAATAATTTCAACTCTATTCTCATCAGTGGTCAAAACCATTTTAATTTGATCACCCATTCGAAATCCCTTGCCCGTGAATGTTACATCACTGCAAGCAAGCACATTCACCTCCGATGGAATATTGATGGCGGAAATATCAAGGTGAATATTCAAGGTGACCGCTCCAAGTTCGTACGATACCTCGCCCCGTAGCATCCGGATATGATAGCGCCCCGAATCGACCTCTTCAGGGAGTGTAAAGGTGATTGATTGTTCAGTAATTGCCTTTAGTGCAATCAAGTAAACGGTGTTTTCGTCGTCAGACAACACCAACCTGATGTGGTCGCCCACCATAAATCCTTTACCGGGAAAGGTGACATCGCCCCCCACAACCGAGTCGATCTCGGCCGGAAGGGTTACCTCAGGAGTGATTTCGATTTCTGGCTCTTCATTGTCTTCAGATTTACACGCAACGGTATAGAGGGAGAGCACGAGCATCAACCCAAACAATAAGGCTAATAATTGTCTATTTATCAATTTCATAAATCATATATTAGAAATATAACTCAGCTAATTTGGAATTTAATGTGTTGAGCCTGCTCCAATTTTCGTGGTTGCCAAAGGTGTTGGATCTGTTGGATGGATCACAGGTGACCCACTTGCCGTTGATATGGAATTCCGCCCATACATGACCATCTTCGCCCGATGAAAATTGCACCCTGCCGTGAACGTATCGGGAGGGGATGCCTGCCGTGCGGGTCATGGCGATTAAGGCATGAGTCAAATCGCAACAGTTACCCACCCTTAATTCCAACGCTTTTTCCGAGCCATGCGTGGTGTTGTAGTAGTATTCGTAGGAGCGGATGCTCAGCCAGTGCGCAAAGATGGCTCTTGCCTTCTCCTCAGCGGTGGCTTTTCCGACTATGGCCGTATTCATCACAGAGGTTGCGTAAGAACCTCCTACCAAGCAGTTTGAAGTGGAGCGAAGAAAGTCGGACTGCCATGAAGATATGATTGCGGGAAAGGCGCCACCGGCATTATAGGCGGCAAAGGCACGCATCATGGAGATTAACGCCCGATCATAAGAGAGGTATCCGCTGAAACTCGTTACGTTTTCGGGATAGTCTGTATTTGAGTTTGGGTAACCCACGTAGTTGGCAAAGCGGTTTCCGGCGCCGGTGGAGGCGTAGGCAAGCTGTCGCCTCGCCTGATTCGTGAGCAGTTCGATCCCCACTTCATCCTCAGCAAAAGTGTCTAACCTGAGGTTGTTCACATTGTCGCATGAAGCGTAGTTGGAGAGGGTGATGACTTCCGATTTTTCTGCGCTTATATTGAGCAGTAACCTGCAAGCCACTTCAAACCATTTGTTTTTGGGGTACGGCTTCTCGTTTACCGTGATGGAAGAGGGAAGTTTGTCGGTGGTCAAGAATGTGTTGTAGGCTTCGACAAACGCATTCACCAAGAGCGTCTGTTCGGCAACCGAGATGTCGTTAACGCCAAGAGGCACCTCTTCTATTACCTCTTCATCTTCTTCAATTTCTTCTTCCTCTTCCACTTTTAGGTCGGCGTCGCAACCCATAAAAATCGTTGATGCAAGAAAACATGCCATCAAAAAAAAACTTTTCTTTATCATCGTGGTGTTCAATTATTTTGTGAGAAATTCATCTTTTACGCCTACTTCGTTCCAAACCGTTTGTCCACAGGTACGCCCACCGTTTTGCCGTTGGGCAGGTAGCCTTGCGCACGGATCATGTCGCCTTGATTGACAATAATTGTTCCGGTGTATTGGGGTGATTTTGCGGTCACTACCGAGCCATCGGTAGTGTAGCGGATGATGGCACCCGGATAGTCTATGGTGAGTTCCACCTCTTTGGGATAGCCCTCCACAGGGTAGCCGTCGTTTTTCATTTCGTAGTGAAAGATCACGTTCCAAAAGGCACGGCTGTAGCCCACTTTCTTCTGGTCGAGGCGCTCAAAGCCTTTAAGCATACGAACACGAAAGGAGTCCCAATCTTTGTTGTCGCGGTCACACCAAGCCGTTTCCGACATCGCAACCGCACGAGGGAATGCCTTATATTCTGCTCTTTGTGCATTTTGTACATACTCCCCCCAAACACACCCTTGCTGCCCAATGAAGTATTTCCGAATGGCTGCATCCACCGTATCCGGAATAGGGAAATAGTTGTATATCTTGCTCATCGGAATAAACAGACCCTGTGATTTGACCTCTTTCATGGGGTCTTCCTGATAGTAGTCAAGGTAGTTCCAACGGTTGGCCGCAACAATCGTTTGTATGCCAAGCTTTGCCGCCCTCACGGCGGGGCTATGGCCTCGGTACGACATCACCACCGTGCCCGGCACGGCACCTCCATCAAGTATTTCATCCCAGCCAATCACCGTCTTGCCACCCTTTTCCCTTAGGAAATCAGCCATACGCCGGACGAAAAAAATCTGCATCTCGCTCTCCTCTTTCATGCCCATCACGGTCATCAGGTCCTGTACATAGTCGCTCTCTTTCCAAATGTCGCGTGGCGCTTCGTCCCCTCCAATGTGGTAATAGGGGGAGGGGAAGATGTCGAAGAGTTCGGTAAAGACATCTTCGAGAAAACGGAAGGTGGTGGCGGAGGGTGAGAGGATATCTTTTTTGATGCCCCATGAGGTGGCCACCTCGTATTCGCGGTCGGGGAAGCAGGAGAGTTCAGGATAGGCGGCAAGGGCTGCAACAGAGTGTCCGGGGAGTTCAATTTCGGGAACCACCGTAACACCTCTGCGGCGGGCATACTCCACCACTTCACGCGCATCCTCCTGTGTATAGAACCCGCCATGGGGAACACCATCTCCGCCGCTCTTGCTGTAGCCGGTGGTCTCTTTGCGCCACGCGCCCACCTCTGTCAGACGGGGGTACTTTTTAATCTCAATGCGCCAGCCCTGATCTTCGGTGAGGTGCCAGTGGAACATGTTCTGCTTGTGCATCGACATTACGTCTATAAATTTAAAAATCACCTCTTTGGGCATAAAGTAACGTCCGCAGTCGAGCATCAATCCGCGGTAAGAGAAGCGCGGTTCATCTTTGATTTCGCAACAGGGAACCTCCCACTTGAGGCCGGCCACCTTTTTCTCTCCATATATTTGAGGGGGAAGAAGTTGGGATATGGTTTGGATGCCCCAATAGAGGCCGGTGGGGGTGGCGGCTGTAACCACAATGTGCAGCGGGGTGACGCTCAGGGTGTATGCCTCTTCTGCCATGCCTGCCTCAAACCTCAACACCACACGCTGTGGAAGCAATTGATCAAAAATAGCAGCGGGCGAAAATTGGGCAGTAGAGTGGGTAGCGGGGTGAGTAGCGGGGTGAGCGGTAGAGTGGGTGGTGGAGTTGGTAGTTGGGAAGGCAGCGGAGATGGCGGCGGAGAAGGCAGCGGAGAGGGCAGCAGATTGTGCGCGGGTCTTGAGGCCGGAGACAAGGTTCAGTTGGGCGCAAAAGTCGGTGGCGATTTCAGCCGCACGTGCACACTTTACCGGATATTCGATTACCGTGGCGTTGCTAAAGCGGAATACCCCCTCCCTCTCCTCAAGAGAAACGGGTTGGGGAATGATGCTGTAACGGGATTGGGCATGGAGCGCCAACGGGCAAAAGGCACTACCCGCAAGGATGGCGAAGGAGGCAAAAGTGGCAAAAGGAGCGAAGAGTGCAAAATTTTTTCGTTTCATTTGATATTTTCTAAAAGTTCTTTCAGGGCGGCTTCATACACCTGCGGCATCGATTCCGAAAGGGGATAGGGCGCCTTGATATAGACGTGCATCTGTTCTTTTTCATATAGATATCCCTGACTTCGGTAGGCGTGGCTACTCGGCAGATAGGAGTTTTGGCCATTGGTGTAGGCGATAAAGAGGATGGGCGTTTCGGGCAGACTTTCGCGGGCAAAAGTCTGGTATTCATTGAATGGCTCGCCCTGCGAAAAGAGGAGCACCAATCCGCCTGCGTTGACCGCTGCAATTTCAAAGGGCAAATAGTCTTTGACTTCGCCATTGGCAATCCGCTCGAGGATCAACTTGCGCCAACCCTCCACATCGTTGGGCCAAGTGCCGGAGACACCTGTTTGCCTCTTGATTTCGTCGGCATGGGCGTTGACCGCTTCGGCCGTCACCTTTTCGATGGCGAAAGGCAAGCGCACTTCACGGTTGAGCACAGAGAGGATGTTTTGCGCCGGAAGCCTTTGGAACTTTATTTCAAGCGCAGCTTGGGCAAGTTGCCGGCCACGCTCCTGAGTGTAGGCGGTATCTGCACGCAATGCGCCGCAGGGATCGACATTGCCGGAAGCGCCGGAAAAGTAGAACACGGGGCTACCCCACTCCTTTTCAAGATCTTCCCGTGCAACCCCCGGAAAATCCGTGGAGACCATAAGGCTGCGGTGGTTCAGGCTCACGGGATGGCACGAGAAGTTGATGAACGAAACCGCCACACGCCCTTTTTTGTCCAACAAACGGGCGGCATAGAGGGTGTGGTCGATGGGACCGTCGGCTTCGCGCCGGTTGCAGTTGATGTCGCACGTCCCGCGCCCCACCTCAATGGAAAAGGGACGGAACGCCGCTTGATCACCCGCGGTGTGGACGGCATTGGCCACAACGGTTGCTGCAAATTTTTGTTTGTATCGGGCATTGGGCTTATCGGGATCGCCTCTGGTGTTGGGGGCGGAGTGGGTGTGGGTGTTGTGGATAAAGATGCAGTGGGTGGGAATGCCCGTTTTTTCGGAAATCTCACGCCTGAGTTGGCCGGCAAAGTCGAGGGCAATCTCCATCATATCGTTGGAGATGATGCAGATACGCACTGTGTCCTTTTGGAAAACGATACAGTGTGTTTTGAGGGGACGGTGAACACCCTCCGACAATCCCTTTCGGGCGGCAAAACCGGCAAGTAACACCGAATCTTCGGGGGTGATGTCGGCTATTCCGATGTTGTACCTGAGGGTGTCGGCAACAGGAAAACAAGTGACCGGCAGACAAAAAATTGCCATGCCGGTCATCCATCCAAAAAATTTAATCAATCTCATACTTAGTCTGTTAATCAAAATATGGATTTAGGAGTTTCAAGTCAAAATAGTTTACAAGGTCGTACCGGAACAATACCACTCCGGTGGCTCCGGTTCTGTCGCCTGTGAGAGAGCCGTCTCTTCTGAGAAGTACGCGGCAATCCCGCTCAAGATCAATGGCCGAAAGCCTGCTGACGGGTGAATCGTTGGGGCCTTGAACCGTGTAGGTTTGAATCCCGGCCCAAACTTCCCGATTGGGATAACCTGCCTCTTTAACCTGATCTGCAAACCATTTGGTCACTCTGAACACCCAATCATCGCCATGGTCCTGCGCCCCGCTTCTCCAGTGGTATCTATATACCATGGGCATAAGAACATCAATGTACTGCGACATTTTTTGGGCATCCTGTCCGTAGTAATACGAATTTTGAGTCGTTTCGTTCATAAGCGCTGCCGAAAGAATCACATTGGGGTCAATGGCTTTGACGGCCACATTCAATTGACGGCAAAATTCGGTAATGGCTGCCGGACCGTTCACCTCCACACTGTATCCGTAGTTATAGGCAGTGCCCGGAAAACGGATGTAATCTAAATGTATTCCGGTGATATTTCCGTAACGCACATATTTTTCGGCTCTTGCAATCAGTCCGTCGAAATAGGTCTGGTTGATCTGTCTGGTACTTGTATTGATGGGATTGACCCAACTTCCGTTGCTGTAGAAACACTGGAACCAAATATGCACTTTTAGGCCGGCGGAAATGGCAAGGTTCACTCTATTAATAAAGGCCGCCTCTCCAAAACCGGAAATACCGCTGCCATTCGCCCCTTCGTTGAAAAGGAGGTGGGTAATTCCGTTATTGGCGAGCCTTGTGAAGTCCGCTTTGGTCTCCAAACCTGTCCAATGAGAAGTCCACATCCAGATTGCCTTTTGGAGTTTACTTTCGGGTGGCGGCGGCGGGATAACAGTTCTCTGGTTATCAAATCCTTTGGTGGGGATTTCTGTGGTCTCCCACAAGTCGGGAACCAAATTGGAAACCACAGAATCCCCCGAACCCTCACTCTCCTGATAGAACAACGCGTACGATCCCGGCTCCGGATGCGGTGCGTTTACGCCCACTTCAACGTCACGATTAAACGTGCAAACCGTTTCGTCTTTGGCCGAGACAAGGTGGATGATCACACGTCTGTCCATGGAAAAACCCCCACTCAACGTACCGTTGGATTTCTCAAAAACATAGTAGCCTTCCGGCGCTACCGATGTACCTTTTGGAGCAATCCCGAGTGTAAATTCGTGGTTGTCAGGATTTTGATAGACAATACTGAATCCGCTAATGTCCGCACTTTTCGACATATCCAAGTTTCGGATTTCAATCCATTCTGCCCCGCTCGTAGCACATACTTCGTTCAGGACAAGCGTAGGAGTCTCTTCCACTTTGGCATCTGTCGAACATGAATTCCAGAGGGGCGACAGCAACACCACAAACAGTAACCTTATGGTTTGTTTGACATACATGGCTTGAGTCTGATATATGTACTATTTTTTTACAACTTTACCGTCAGTATTCAGCGTATAGTCTGTTAGAGGTGTGATTGATGAGACCGTTCCGGTGCTATACCTTACCACATTTCTCAATGCAAACTTGCTGACAGGGGCATCGCCGTCAAAGAACAACGGAGTCCCGTCGTTGAACTTCCTCATGACTACCGGCTCGGCATCAAGATTCAGTGTTCCTTGCGACTGAAGGTCAATGTTCATTACAGAAGTGGTAGAAAGTGCGCCGTCTATGTAGAAAGATAATACGCTAGCTCCGTTATCCGTCAAGGAGATTGCATTCCCCGGATCTTTGTAGCGACCATCTGATCCCGGAGCCTCCACAGCGCCACCGGGGACGATATTGGCGGCGCCCGAAAGTGTCAACCCATTTGCATGGCCCACGTTAAAGGCGCTTCCCCTACCGGCTTTCATAAATATAAGGTAATTATCTTTCATCACTCCTCCGCTTACAACTACCCTAAAGGCGGGGTTGACAATTTGGAAGGCTCCACCACCGGCAAAACCGCCTCCGGAGGTACCATTTATGGTCATATTCCGAGCAGAGTTGCCCGATACCTCTCCACCTTCAATATATACAACACCACCTTCTCCTGCAGCAACGCCACCGTATGCATTACCACCCTCATTGATAGAGACATTATTAATGATTTTGCCATTCTCCCTGAGCCTTACTTCAGAGCCGGTCGAGGCTGACCCAATGTAAAAGGCGCCGCCGTAGGTAACGCCACCATTTCTTCCGGTATTGACCACCCAGTTATTGCTGACCTCGGCATTTCCGGTAATAATCACTTTTGTGTTTTCGCCGGCAATGTAAAAACCTGCTGCTATCACTGATGTGCCACTTCCATCGGCAAGGGCTACAGCGTTGCAGTTTCCGGTAAGTTTGGAGTGTCCTTTCATTTCAAAAGTAGCGCCATGTTGTATTAACACCAATTGGCTGGAATTATTACGGTCGTCTGATCCACCATACGCCTGCGTAGCCCATCCTTTTAAGGTTACATAGCCGTCAAGTGTGAGCGAGATATTGCCTCCATTGCCATTGACATTGAAAATGTATGACCCTGTTGTAGCCTTTCTAAGCACCACTTCGTCAGTACTGCCTGATCGCGTAGTGAGGGAAATATTTGTATTGCCTGCATTCACAGGGATACTGGCATCCGTAGTTTCGGTGGCATACACGATAATCGTCTCGGTCTTTCCGGAAGCCCTCAGAATACGGTGGCGCAGAGGAAGTACAGAGACGTCGTATTTCACAAACCCTCCATTGGCCGAGATGGACACCTCCTTATCTTTTAGCGGCTCATCATCATCATTAATCTCACTTACAGAGCTGAAATTGTAGGTAACGTAACTTTCCAAATTTTGTAGTGGGAATTTAGCACCCTCTGAATTGGTAACCGTAACCACAAGGCCGGTCAAGTCAATCGGTTCATTCAGACCAAATTCCAATTTTGTGGCCGGCGAGGTGATTTCAAGTTTATAGATGTCCGGACTTATTGCAAAAAATACACCGAACGATTGAGCAGGGATCCCTTTGGCACTTACGTAAACGGTGGTCTTGTAGGTACCTTCCGCAAGGCCTTGAACCGGGGCTACCGTAAAATTATCGTTCTTGCCGCCATCGATATTCGCAATGGATCCCTTCGATAGAGTAAATCTGTTTGCGTCTTGACCGTCAAGCACGATCGTCACTTTGTCCGTAGCCTTTTTGCCTGAGTTGGTTACGGTTACAGTGAGGGGCGTTACGGGAGCATAATCGCTGGTTTTTTCACCCGGGAAAGAAACAACACCATCAACAGGGCTGATGGAGAAGTCTAACTTGATTTCTGCGGCACCTCCGTCTTCATCTTTGTTACAGCCGCTGAAGATAAACAGCGCTGCCAAAACTGCTAAGCAATAGTTTAAAATTTTCATCTTTTTTTGTTTTTAATAATGGTTGTTTTGTAAAATAGATAATTTGTTATGTAATTGTGATTCATTTTTTTACCACCCCGGATTCTGAGGCCTCAGGGAGGGGTTTATGGTGAGTTCGTTGGTGGGAATGGCTTGCAGGTAATCCCTCTGTATTTTGAACTGATAGCCATTCCGCGCAGGAATATATTGATAAAATGGGTCCATATACCCTTGGGCGTCAACCCTAAGGTGGGTGTTATTGGGAATGAGGGTAGGCCATTGAGCGAGTTTGGCTCCTTTGGGCTGATACCCCACAATGAGTTCTTCGGCGGCCGCCCACCGGAAGATGTCGTCCACACGGAAGCCTTCGCAGGCAAGTTCAACCGTACGCTCGCGGCGAATCTCCTGAATCAGCGGTGAAACGGCGGCAGGTCCCGTGGTGGGAAAGAGCCAGTTGGGGTCGGTGGTAATGTTGGCAATATTGAGCAGCCCATTCGTCATACCCACTCTGGTACGCAGGGCATTGATGGTTCTGTCAATGTCGTTCTGCGTAATGGTTCCCAATTCCGCCTTTGCTTCGGCATAGATGAGCAACACCTCCGCATAACGAAAATAGATACATCCGGTGGTGCCCCTCCGGCTGAGGGCGTCGTACTCCGTTCTGTCGGCGCTATGTCCCTTATACATCTGAAAACCGGTTACACAGATGGTGGACCAGTCCGATACACTATTACTTACGGAGGGCGTTTCAAAATAGGTATCAGGTTTCCAGCGGTAGTGGAGGCCATCGGGAACGCAGAGGGTTTGGTTCAACCTCGGATCGCGGTTGGTAGTCACCTTAATCAGGTCCTCATCACCCTGATAGAGGGGATTTCTGGCGCCTGATGCCAAGTGGGTGGGCCTGCCGTCGGAACAGAGGTACAAATCAACCAAACGTTTGGTAATTCCCACGCCGGCGCCGGTATAGGAGATGGCATTCCAGCGATGGGACAAATATTCAGGGTCGGCCTGATACTTCCTCCAAAAGAGCACCTCTTTACTTCCGGCATAATCTTTCTGGTTGAAGAGGTTCCAGTAGCCATCCACCTGACCCACATTGTCAAGCGCGGGATAACCCGTTTCGGCAGCCATCATCATCAACTTCTCGGCGGCTTCTACTGCTTTTGCAAGAAATTGTTGCCCGTTAAGCCCGGGAACAGAGAAGGGAGTCGCTTTTAGCAGGTGGTACTTCTCCCACGTACCCTCGTAAAGGGCAATCCGCGCCTGAAGGGCCAATGCCGTCTCCTTAGTGACACGCCCTGTCCATCCACTGTTCCCTCGAGCGCCCAAATATTCGACGGCGCGGTCAAGGTCCTCCATAATATACGCTACAATCTCGTTGCGCGGCTCGCGCCCATCGAAAAGCTCGTCTGAACTTGGATCTAACAGATTGGGGGCCCACGGAAGGGCGCCGAACTGTTTGAGTTTGTTAAAGTAGAAGATGGAGCGGAAGAAGAGCGCTTCACCCACGTATTGCGAAACAAGGCTGAAATCGGCATCCACCTTGTTGTAGTACGTCAGAAAGTAGTTGATGTTCCGTAAAAGCGCCCAATCACCTGTTGACCAGCCACCGGCAGCAGATATCTGATTTTCGCCATTCATCCTGCGGTGGTAATCATACCTGATCAGCAGATCACTGCCATCAAACGCATCCTGTGTATAGAGGCCAACCCTGTCGTAGTAAGAGGCGTTGTAGTTGGGCAGCAGCGAGTGTTGGCTGTATAAATTGTTCACATAGACTTGCAGATCGTTGGGCGATTGCCAAAAGAGGGCGTCGTTGATCCGCGACATGGGGCCTCGCTCCAGAAAGTCGTCGTTGCAACCGATTAGCCCGAACATACTACAGGCTATCAATGTTATAATGTATCTATGAAATCTCATCGTTTCATTTTTTACAAGAGTGTTAAAATTTCTTCTTTTCATGTGTAGCAGGTCGTTAGAATGTTACATTTAATCCCATAGCCCAAACGCGCTGCAGCGGATAGAGTTTCCCGTCTGAAGTAGAAAATTCGGGGTCGAGCGTACTGATCATCTTGGTCCACGTGGCGATGTTCTCCACATTTGCATAGATGCGAAGTTTCTGAAGACCAATCCTTTTTGTCAATTTATCCGGCAAACTGTATCCAATCATAATGTTCTTTAGGCGTACATAAGCGGCATTTTGCAGGTAACGGGTCTGTTCGTAGGTGTTCTTCATGTTGTCGTCGCTCATATACATCTTGGGGAAGAAGGCTTTGGCATTCTCCTCAGGCGTATTGTATTCGCTCCATCTGTCGTATTGATCCCTCCACATCGTGGCCTGCGCGTATGAGCCTTGACGGGGAATCCCCCATACAAAGTTGGCAAAACGGTATTCGCCGGTGTTGTGGTTGGCCGGAGAGTCGCGCTTCCCTACGCCTTGAACGAAGACCCTAATATCGAAGTTATTCCAGTCTGCGGAGAGGGTCACCCCAAACGAATAGCGGGGGGTGGTATTGCCAATTATCTTGGCGTCCCCCGGATTGTCCACCGTATTGTTCCCCCATGTAATCTTGCCGTCTCCATCGAGGTCGGCATAGTGCACATCTCCCAGCGACCACGGCTTGGCATTGAGCAACGACTGATCGGCCGCTTTGTCAATCTCCTCCTGGCTTTGGAAAAGACCTACCGTTTGAAATCCCCAAATTTCGCCAAAGATGCGCCCTTCGTACCACATGGGCTGCCAGAGGGTACTGTTCAAACCATTGCGGATGAAGATTTTCGTGGGATTCGGATATTTGGTTACCTTGCTAAGGTAGTCGCTCAATACGGCGTCCACGCTGTAGTTCACCTTTCCAATTTGGTGCCTCCAGTTGATACTCAGCTCAAAACCATTCGTCTCCATGGCGGCATTGTTGGTGAGGGGCGCCGAGGTTCCGAGCAGGGCCGGGAGGGCTTCGGCGGGACCTTGATAGTCCACCGAGGAGCGTCTATATCTGTCAAAACTGATATTCAATTTATTATCAAGGAGCGCCATATCAACACCTCCATTGATAGTGCTGGTGGTAATCCATGTCAAATTGGGATCGACCAAAGAGGCGGGGTATTGTACGTATGGCTGCGTTCCTCCGCTGAAAAGCCAGTTGTTGGAGGAAGAGGTGGGGGCAAATGTCCTTAAAGCGGGATAGAACGGATAGTAGCCGGCTGAGCCTTGAGAACCTTGAGAACCATACGAAGCCCTGATTTTAAACATATTCACAACAGGAAGTAACGGCCTCCAGAAAGACTCTTTGGATGGGGTCCACCCCACTGATACCCCCGGATAGAACTTAAACCGTACCTCTTTCATAAAGCGAGAGGTGCCGTCGTAGCGTCCATTGAACTCTACAATGTACTTCTCTTTGTAGTTGTAGTTGATACGTCCAAACACTGCACGTGAAGCGAGTTGCTCCTGATAATCGGTAGCAGAGACGGAGGTTCCATAGGTCGTGGAGAGCGAGAGGATGTTGTCGGAATAGAGGTTGGTATTGCTTCCCCTAAGGTACAAACCATCGTACAACTCTTGCATAAATCCTACCATTCCCCTGAAATAGTGCTTGTTAATCATCTTTTCATAAGAGGTGAAGGCATTCACCACGTGGCGCTCGTTGCGGTCCATCCGACGGGCAAGCTCATTGGGCGAAGTTCCCGCAAGGGCATTGATCTTTCCGCTCGGCAGGGTGTGGTAAACAGTTTTCAATTGGGTCATCCGGTTCTCATACGTTCCTGTATAGGCGTAGTTGGCGGTAATGTCCCACCCCTCCATCGGATGGAGGATCATCTCCCCTACAATCGTGCCCTGGTCGGTGGCGTTGTTGATTCGTCCGCCATCTCTGAACTGGAGCACCAAACTGCCGGTGGAGAAGTTCCCATCGGGATTGTAGAGCGCTTGGGACGGACGTCTTTGTGCGATAATATGCAGGATGTTGGCGTTGGAAAAAGTGGCGTAGTTGGGAGTATCTCTCTCCCCGCGCATAAATGAGCCTCTAAAGCCGACGGTCATCCATTTGGAGATCTCCGTCTGGAGGGTGATGCGGGCGTTATACCTTTTGTAGTAGTCATTTCCGTAGCGGTACATCCCTTCCTGATTGAGGTATCCCATACCTATGTAATAAGTGGTTGATGCCGTCCCTCCGCTCACGCCCAAGTTGTGCTGCTGGCTGAAAGATGCATCCTTAAAGAGGATGCTGAACCAGTCGTTATTGGCATTGCTTGTAAAGGTGCTGTACCAGGCATCGGTAGCGGTATCTGCTATTGTCTCGGTGGTTCGCGTTCCATCCATATACTCCAGAATCCGCTTGACTGATCCTGCATTGTAGAGCAAGGCTGAATTTGAATTGGAACTAAATTCGTTGAAAGCCATAGCGTAATCGAGTGAATTCTGCATTTGTGGCAAACTGATGGGCTGCGATAGCATGAAGTTGTTGTTGTAGGTGATCACCGGCTTCATCCCCCTCCCGCCCCTTTTGGTGGTGATGATGATCACACCAAACGGGGCACTCGAACCGTAAATGGCGGCAGAAGCGGCGTCTTTGAGCACGGTAACGCTCAGTACATCGTTCATGTTCAGGGTGTTGATGTCGCCTCCCTGAATACCGTCTATCACCACCAACGGGCTTTCCGATCTGGCGCTTCCATCTTCACTAAAACCGGTGTATCCGCGAATGTTGATCGTTTGCGCGGCGCCGGGCGCTCCACCCGCCGACTCCCAATCTCCCGTAGTGTTGCCCGCATTTGGGGCAATGTTGAGGTTGGCCACCGTTCCCTGAAGGGCTTGCGAAATATTGGCCACGGGACGACTCTCAATGACCTGCGCATCGATTGTGGAGACGGCGCCGGTGAGGTTCGCCTTTTTCTGTGTTCCGTAACCCACCACCACGGTCTCCGTAAGCATCTGAACATCTGTTAGTAATGTAACCCTCAGCTCCGTCTGGTTGGTAATGGCAATCTCCTGCGAAATATACCCAATGCAGGAGAAGCGCAGTGTGGCATTGGATGGCACATTCATAGAGAAACGGCCCTCGTTGTCGGCGATTGTTAACCGCATTGTTTTGACTATCATAACCGAAGCACCGGGGATGGGGTATCCGGTATCATCTATCACCACACCTTTAATTGCTCTTTCAGCCGCCCCTGTACCGGTTTGGCCAAACGCAAAGGGGCAAAGAAGAAACAAACCAGCGGCCAAAAACAGGCCGGTTATCATTTTTTTTGTGTTATTTGCTTCCATCGAATTCGAATAAAGTGGTTTTAGCGGGATCTACTGTATTGCCTGCGCCCGGATCTATCCAGATTGAGGCGACTAGCCTTCCGTTAGAAAGTGTTGCCCGGAGCGCCGTGTTTTTGACGCCCGCCAACGCGGGATAGCCGTAGGCTGAGGCTAATGCGGTGGCGTCATACGTTCCGGTGCCGGTGAAGACAAACTGGGGTCGTCCCTCCACCGTAACAATCTGCAAAGATGTGGCAGTGGGCAGCTCTATCGTGTAGTAAACGGGCGGGATGGCAGTGACCCTGAGTTGAATCCGCAAGGTTATCCGCGTGCTCTGTCCCGATGCTTCAAGTAAAAGAGAGGCATTCACCTTTGTCTCCTCCTCTCCAAGGGGAACGGACGTGCTGATTTGTGTGATGGGAGAGGCTATGGAGGTGGAGCCATTGTAGGTACCAAGGTAGTTCTGCCGGATGATCTGAACGCTGTCTCTCACAAGGAGCGTATTGTTGGTCACGTACATATAGACTGTATCCTGTGTCAAACTTTCATTGGGAGAGATGTTCATTTCGATGGCGGCGATGCCCTTCCCGGATGTTGGAGAGATGGAGAGCCATGGCCTTTGATCATAGTCGATAGACCACTCTCTGTTGGAAACGAGTGTAAGCATCCTCACTCCGCCGTCCGGCGGAATCTGCAGCGTGCTCTTTGTGTAAATAAAGGCGCTCCTTACGTCATCAATGAGGCTAAACTGCGCTGCATGAAATGGTTCCTTATTGCATGACGCCAACAGAAAGAGCGCTGTGGCAAGCATCAGGCAGGCGGGGAGCCATCGGGGTTTCTCGTTTTTAATCAAAATTTTGGTTGAATTGTACATAGGCAAGGTTTTTTTAAAGTTTCAAGTTTTATGTGTTGAAGTGGATGGTTCCGAAAAATTGGGGGGTGTGGAAATTGGGGTGTTCGGTGGTGATGGGATTCCAGCTAACGAAGTGGGGAACAGGTAAATTATCACCACATTTGTAGAAGTTTGCCTTTATGCAGCGGCCATCGAGGGGGGGGATGGGGCTAAGGGTAAAGAGCGAAAGGGGGATGGCGGCGGTAAGCCTCCAAAAACAGGGACCCTCTTTCAGGTCGAAAGGGTCGCGCCCTAAGGTGGAAGCGCGACGAATTTGGGCAGTGACCTCATTCGGAAAACGATAACGGTTTGCCTTTGTGGGGCCTCCTTCAAAGAGCAAAGTCCCTATGGCGTTAAATTCCAAGTTGTAATAGATGTCGTCATCGGCAGGCATCCAGAAGAACTCCACGCACGAATCTTCGTAAGGTTTGGAAGTTTCATCATCGGTATAGGTGGCGCGAACCACCTCTTCCTCAACTTCAAACTGAAGATAGAGCTCCTCTTTGCTGTGGGCGATGCGAAACCGCAAACTGTTTGGTGCAGAGGGGTACGCCTCCCAATTGAGGATGGTAATCGGATGAAAGTCAATGTTGTGGCTGTCGAACATCTTTTCGACTAACGCTATGGGCGGCTTGGGCGTGGGGAAACGTAACTTGGGCACAGAGAGTGGCATAACACCTTAGATTGAAGAATGACTAAAAACGGAGGCCACAAATGTACAAAAAAATTGACAAAAACATAGTGCCAACTCTTTAATTTTTTTACAACGAAAAAATAAAACCACTACATTTGCGTCAAATTAATCCTTCAACACAGATGAAACAACTTTGTATTAAATTGAGTATCACGCTAATAATCGCACTATGCCTCATTCCGCTCAGCGCCAAAAAAAGCAGTTACACCACCCTCAAACCCGCTCATTTCAAAACCCAAATTGAGCAAACCGCCAATCCCTGCATCATTGACATTCGCCCCGCCGCCGACTACGCCGTGGGACACATCGCCGGAGCCATCAACATGGACTCCAATGACTTGCACTTTATTTCTACCCTAAAGCACCTCTATCCGGAGACCGAAACCATTTTCGTCTATTGCAAATTAGGGAAAACGGCCAAACCCATCGCCGAAAAACTCGCCACCAATGGCTTTAGAAATGTCTTCAGCCTAAAAGGCGGAATCACCGCATGGGGTAAGAAACTGCCGGTCGCCTTTTAAGATGGAACCACCGCCCGGAGTAAGGAACTGCCGGTCGCCTTTTAAGATGTAACCACCGTATGGGGTAAGATACTGCCGGTCGCCTTTTAAGGCGGAATCACCGTATGGGGTAAGATACTGCTGGTCGCCTTTTAAGATGGAATCACCACATGGGGTAAGAAACTGCCGGTCGCCATTTAAGGCGGAATCACCGTATGGGGTAAGATACTGCCGGTTGCCTTTAAGATGTAACCACCGCCCGGAGTAAGGAACTGCCGGTCGCCTTTAAGGCGTGTTGGCGGCTCCCCACGCCTGACGTGCGGCAACCTGCTCCGCCTCTTTTTTGGATGAGCCTTCTCCGCTTCCTACAAGGAGGTCGTCAATGAACAGGCGGGACGAGAAGAGGGGGGCGTGGCCGTGTTCGTTTGAAATCTGGTTGGTTTTAAACAACACTTTCGTATGTTGCTTCTGGCTTCGTTCAATGATGCGGCTTTTGAAATCCTGTTCGATAAATTCCAGCTCCTCCCATTGGACGGAGGAGAGTAATTTGTTCATAATTACCTTTCTGCACATAGTATAGCCGCGATCGATGTAGATGGCGCCAATGAGCGCTTCCAACATATCGCCGGCAACATTGCGGCTGTTGTCCGCCCCTTGAGGCGGACGAATCTGCATCCATGTGCAAAGTCCCGTTGCCTGAGCTAAAGAATTCAGCGTTGAGCGACTCACAATCTTTGACCTCATCTGGGTCAAAAATCCCTCATCTTTGTCGGGGTAGCGAAAATAGAGCGCCTCACTCACCACCGAATTGAGTAAGGCATCTCCCAAAAATTCAAGACGCTCGTTACAGGCATGATACTCGCTGGCCGCAGATTTGTGAATCAGCGACAATGTGTAAAGAGAAATGTCCTTGGGCGTGTAGCCCAAACACTTCTTGAATCGTTTCAATAAAGCCTGCGCCCTGGTTGACCTTGACGATCGTCTAACCACCGGAACAGGTACACGCAAACGTCGCATACCCTGTAAGGTATTAAGAAACAGTTTCTAAATCTTTTTCAAAATAATAGTAGCATTATGCCCGCCAAATCCAAAAGTGTTGCTCATGGCTACGCGAACCTTTCGCGCTTGAGCTTGGTTTAAGGTAAGATTGAGTTTGTAATCAATCTCGGGGTCTTCCTGCTCAAAATTGATGGTAGGAGGAATCATCTCCCGCTGTATGGCGCAAATACATGCCAGCGCTTCTATCGCGCCTGCTGCACCTAACAAATGGCCGGTCATGGATTTAGTTGAACTGATACTCAACTGATACGCATGATCGCCAAACACCATCTTGACCGCTTTTAACTCCGCAGGGTCTCCTACAGGCGTGGCGGTGCCATGTACATTCAAATAGTCAACATCTTCGGGATTCAATGAAGCATCTTCAAGCGCCGCCCTCATGGTGAGAATGGCGCCCAAACCATCCGGATGAGAGGCGGTGAGGTGATACGCATCTGCGCTCATGCCACAACCGCCCACTTCGGCATAAATCTTGGCTCCACGGGCAATGGCGTGTTCATACTCCTCAAAGATGAGGGCAGAACCTCCTTCGCCCATCACAAAACCGTCACGGTTCTTATCAAACGGACGTGAAGCGGTCAAGTAGTCTTCGTTTCGGGTAGAGAGTGCCTGAGCGGAATTAAATCCGCCCACACTGGGCTGCGTAATACCGGCTTCAGATCCACCGGTAACAATGATGTCGGCTTTCCCCAACCTGATGTAGTTGAACGCATCGCACATGGCGTGCGTAGAGGAAGAACAGGCCGAAACCGTTGTAAAGTTTGGTCCGAGGAATCCATATTTCATGGAGATGATGCCGGCTGCAATGTCGGGTATCATCTTGGGAATAAGAAAAGGGCTAAATCGAGGGTTGCTTCCATCCTCAACATAGCCCTTAATCTCTTGGAAAAGCGTGTCTATTCCTCCAATCCCGGACCCCCAGATGACACCAATTCGCTCCTTATTCTCGTTTTCGAGGTCTAAGGCCGAATCTTCTACTGCCTGAGTGGCCGAAATTAGGGCAAACTGGGTAAAAAGATCCAATTTGCGCACCTCTTTTCGGTCAAACCCAAACCTTTCAGGGTCCCAGTTTTTCACTTCGCAGGCAAAACGGGTTTTAAACAGCGTAGCATCAAACCGAGAAATAGGGCCCGCGCCACTTACGCCATCAATCAGATTTGTAAAATACTCCTCTATACTATGGCCTAAGGGGTTAATCGTTCCTATTCCTGTAATGACAACTCTTCTTATCTGCATAATACTCTGTTTACCTTAAAAGAAAAACTACTTTTGATTCCGCTCGATGTAGGCAATCGCATCGCCAACGGTAGAAATTTTTTCAGCGGCATCGTCAGGAATTGTAATTCCGAACTTCTTTTCAAATTCCATGATCAATTCCACCGTATCTAACGAGTCTGCGCCCAAATCATTGGTGAAACTCGCTGTAGGGGTAACTTCGTTTTCGTCAACTGCTAATTTGTCAACGATGATGGCTTTCACGTCTGAGGTAATATCTGCCATAATGTAATAAAGAATTAATGAATAAATAAGTTAGTTCGTTTTTGAAACGAATCGCAAAGGAAGCATTTTTTTTTCAATTACCGAAATTTTCTTGCGCCATCGTGTGCAAATTTCTACCTTTGCCACATGAAAAGAGTTGCTATTTTTGCTTCGGGATCAGGCTCAAACGCCCAAAATTTGATCCATTATTATCACGTCTGCCACCCCGAAAAGGATGTGAAGATTTCGCTGATTGTGGCCAATCGCCCCGACGCCTACGTTTTGGAGCGGGCGCGGTTGCTGAATGTTCCGGCGTTGGTCTTTTCGAGAGAGGAGTTCTATCCTCAAATTGAGTTGCCGATTGCAGAGGTGTCGGATACCAAGTCGCCGGTTGCAGAGTCGCCGGTTACGGAGTCACCGGTTACGGAGTTGCCTGTTGCAGAGCTGCCGATTGCAGAGTTGCCCTATCCCCTGCTCAATGCCCTCTCAGCCCACAAAATCGACTACATCATATTGGCCGGCTTTCTATGGCTCATCCCTCAATACCTCATTGACGCCTTCCCGGGACGCATCGTCAACATCCACCCTGCCCTGCTGCCTGCCTACGGGGGGAAAGGGATGTATGGAATGAACGTACACCGAGCGGTGGTTGCAAACGGTGAAGCCGAATCGGGCATCACGATTCACTTGGTGGACAACCAATACGACCACGGCAGCCCGCTTTTTCAAGCACGCTGCCGCGTGGACGTTGGGGAAACGCCCGAAAGCCTATCGGAAAAGATTCACCTTTTAGAACAGGAGCACTTCCCCAAGGTGATAGACAAATGGATTAACGGGTCAAGCGGCAAATCGGCCGTCTGAGCGAGAAACGCGCAGGAAAGAAATAAAGTAGAAATTGTTTTGGATATATCAAAAACTTTTGTACTTTTGCGAAATATTTAGTTTATAAACAAAACAATTCAATAATTATGGATAAGTTTATTGTACGTCAAAAATATTTAGATGCGATTAAACCTTATATCGGACAACAAATTATTAAGGTAATAATCGGGCAACGCCGTGTTGGTAAAAGTTACATTCTACTGCAAACAATCGACAGTATAAAAACGCTTGACAATACCGCTAATATCCTGTATATTAATAAAGAAGATATACAGTTTGATAAAATCAAAACTGCATACGATTTGAACGAATATGTACAAATCAATACCAAATCTGAAGTAAAAAACTATGTTTTTATTGATGAAATACAGGAAATTGCAGAGTTTGAAAAGGCATTGAGAAGCTTGTTGCTTAACCCACTTTACGATTTGTATTGCACGGGTAGCAACGCCCACATTCTTTCGGGCGAATTGGCAACTTTTTTGAGCGGAAGATATATTGAAATCCCTGTTTATAGCCTGTCGTACAACGAATTTTGTGAATTTCAAAACTTGGAAAACAACAACGAAACCTTACAAAAATACCTGAAATATGGTGGACTTCCCTATTTGAAACACTTAATATTAGAAGATGAAATCGTTTTCAATTATCTTAAAGGTGTTTATAATACAATCATATACAAGGATTTAATACAACGTTACGAGATTCGGAATACTGCTTTTTTAGAAAATCTTGTGCGTTTTTTGGCGGAAAATACAGGACAACTTTTTTCGGCAAAAAAAATCAGCGATTACCTCAAGTCGCAGCAGATCAATACTCCTGTTTCGCAAATTATCAATTATCTTGATTATCTTGCAAATACGTTTTTAATTCAAAAAGTAAAACGAATGGACATTGCAGGCAAGAAAATTTTTGAAATTGGCGAAAAATTTTACTTCCAAGATTTGGGCTTACGACACACCATAAACAGGTACAATTCAAACGACATTTCTAAAATTCTAGAAAATGTGGTTTTAGAACATTTACTCTATTGCGGATATGAAGTAAAAATTGGACAAATAGGTGATTTAGAAATAGATTTTGTATGTGAGCGCGGTGGCGAAAAACTCTATGTGCAAGTTACCTATATTTTGCCGGATGAGAAAACTATAAACAGAGAATTTGGTAATTTGTTGAAAATTAATGACAATTATCCCAAAATTGTAGTTTCAATGGACGAATTTTTATCAGGCAACACGTATGAAGGCATTAAACACCTACATATTCGAAATTTTTTAGAAACCTGGAAATAATTCTCCTGTTCAATGCCCGCCCTTATTTCGAAGCCTCTTCAATGGAGACGGCAACCGAAACGGTGGCGCCCACCATGGGGTTGTTGCCCATACCTATGAATCCCATCATCTCGACGTGGGCAGGAACTGAGGAGGAGCCGGCAAACTGAGCGTCTCCGTGCATTCGTCCCATGGTGTCGGTCATGCCGTAGGAGGCGGGACCGGCTGCCATATTGTCGGGGTGCAGGGTGCGGCCTGTGCCACCGCCT
>Ga0123353_10001122_pt1 | contig 32560 bp, 19 predicted proteins | sample TergutLab28metaG_3_FD_92763 | JGI IMG/M metagenome (GOLD analysis project Ga0123353, IMG submission 92763) | Labiotermes labralis P3 segment gut microbial communities from Petit-Saut dam, French Guiana - Lab288 P3 | ecosystem: Host-associated > Arthropoda: Insects > Digestive system > Gut ... | reverse complement strand
CCAGTTTGAAGGCAAGTTCACACGTTAAGTCGCTGTTGGCGATGCCGCGCACGCCGTCGGTGCCGAATAGTCGTGCCATAAAAGGCCTCCTTTACGGTGGATTACGCCCAATACATCTCCCCGCGCGGCTCGAACGTCATCACGTCTTTCATGAACGCGATGGCCTTTTGCAGGCCTTCGTTGCCGCTCATCAGGCTGTCCTCGTGCTCGATGCTCAACACGCCGTCGTAATCGTACATGCGGAGCATGGAAATGAACGGTTTCCAGAATTCGTCCCCGTGGCCGTACCCGACCGTGCGGAAGACCCAGGCGCGGTTTTTGACGTCGCCGTAACTCTTGATGTCCAGGTTGCCGACGATCTTGCTGTTACGCGGGTCGATGCCGGTGTCCTTGGCGTGCACGTGGAAGATGCACTTGTTTTCGCCGAGGTAGCGGGCGGCCTCGACGGGGTCGATCCCCTGCCAGAAGAAGTGGCTGGGGTCGAGGTTGGCGCCGAGGTTCGCGCCGGCGGCCTTTCGCAGCCGAACGATGTCCTCGGGGTTGTGCAGCGTCATTCCGGGATGGGCTTCGAAGGCGATTTTTACGCCGTATTTCTTGGCGAAATCGTTTTCCTTCGACCAGAACGGAATCAGCACGTCGTTCCACTGGTACTCGGCGGCCTTGGAGAAATCGTCCGGCCAGGGGCAGGTGACGAAGTTGGGGCACTTGTCGCCCGGCGCGCCGCCCGGGCAGCCGCTGAAGTTGATGACCACCGTTTTGAACTCCGCCGCCAGCAGCACGCCGTTGCGGTGGGCTTCGACGTGCGGGGCCGAGACGGCCTTGTCCGGGTGGACCGGATTGCCGTGCACCGCGATGCCCTGGACCTTCAAGCCCCGGGCGGCGATCTTCTGCTTCACTTCGGCCAACGCCTGCTTGTCCTTGGCGATTCCGTTGAGCTTCCACGGGTCGCCCGGATACCCGCCGGCCGGCAACTCAATCGCCTCCAGCCCCACCTTCTGGCAATAATCCAACGCGTCCTCAAACTTCATCTGACTAAACAACGCCGCCATCACGCCAAGTTTCATAGGTCTCTCCTTTCTGTGAGAGTTTGTTTGTTATGTGAGAGTCCTGTCCATACCAGCGACCAGTGACAAGCGACCAGTGACAAGCGACCAGTGACAAGAGTAGGCAGTGGTTGTTTTTCTTTCATGTTCTCGCACCGTGGGAACGTTTTGAAAAACCAGACGTTCCTGCTCTTGTCGCTTGTCACTTGTCGCTTGTCACTATTTCTCCCGCCAGAACCATCCGAACTCATTCCGTAACCACAGTGAAGCGCCGCGGGTGAGGTCGATGTCTTCGACCTGGCTGTGCACCAGCGGGATGTGCAGCAGCCAGTCGTAGTCGCAGCCGCCGTAGTCGGCGCTGCGGTCGCTGTCGCGATACAGGTTGTTCGTCCAGGCGTTGACGTACACCCAGCCTTTGCCGACCGGATGTCGCCACACGAACGGACGGCTGCCGGCGGGGAACTTCGCCACGGCGATCACCTCGGCTTTTTCCACCAGGCCGTCGACCACGGTGAACACGTCGCCGTCGGGCGAGCGGAAACCCAGGAACTGGTTGCGGATCGGGTACGTCGCATAAATCTTGAACGGTTCCGTCACGCCCCAGATCACGCGCGGGAAGGCCAGTGCGTCAGCGTTGGGTTCCCAGGCGGCGTCACCGGTGTAGGGCCAATTGACGCACTTTTTGCCCGCGCCGGGCCAGTCCTTTTTACCGTCGGGGTTCACGCCGCTGAGCGTTTTCATCGCGGCCGACTCGAACTCCTTGCCGTGCTCGTCCTCGAAACGGTTCCACTTGTTCATCGCGAAAAACAGCGTGCCGCCCTGCTGAACGTACGCCAGCAGCTTGTCCGGCGTGTCGGCAAAATCGCGGCTGAACATGTTGTCGGCCACCACGATGAATTTGTAACTGTTGAGCGTCTCCTGCGACAACCGGTCGTCGTCGGCCGTGGTCCACAAATAATCGCACTCCACGCCCAGCCGCGTGAGGGCGCCGCTCATCGCCGCCGCCGTCGGATACGCCAGCCGGCGGAACAAGTTGTACATCCGCGCCGCCGAGGACAGCAGCAGCACCTCGCTGGTCTTGGGCGGCGGGTTTTTCTTCGCGATCCGCTGCAACTGCTCGCCGTACCGCATGATCTGCGAAAACGCGGGCTTGAAATTGCGGTCGGGGAAATCCATGTAGCCGGTCGTTTCGCCGTGGAAATAATAGTCGGTGGTGTCCCGCGTCTGCTCGGCCAGGTGCGACCCGCTGGACTGGTAATCGTCGTGCCAGCACCAGGTGTGCCACCCGTCTCCGTCCCCGGCGATCAGGGCGGCGTTCACGCGGTCGACGATAGCGGCCGCTTGTTCGTTGTCGGCGATTCCGTGGGGCGGACTGACCATCGCGCCGTGGCACATCACGATGGGGATTTGCACCGCCTGTTTCAGGTAGCGCACCATCATGTAGGCGGCGTTATAGACAACGGGCAGTTCGTGGGCCATGCGGCGCTGGAGCATCTCCGGCGTGTGGGCCCATTCCTCCACCGCCTGGACCAGGCTGGGGCGGGTGTTCTCGAAGTAGTAGTATTCCATCCAGACGGCTTGGAGTTTTTTGAGCACGGGGCTGAACCCGTCAAGCATGGCCCAGGTGTGGGTGTTTCCCTCGAAGGGCGTCCAGCAGAATTGGTTGGGGGCGATTTTATTGACGGCCGCGTCGAACCGCGCGTGGGCGTCTCCGACGTTGGACTTCTGCATGAGGATGAAGTCATACGCCAGCGGGTTCTTCATCGACGCATTCCAGCGGCTTTCCTGCGGCAGGAGGATGTCCTTCCAGTCCTGCGGATTATTCTCCAACCGTCCGGGCCCGCCGACGGCCTCCATCAGGTTGGCGAAGCTGCCGTACCGCGTCTTCAGCCAGTCGTGCCATTCGTCCTTGAGGTTGAAGGGAATGCCCACGTTGTCGAAGTTTTTGTAGTAGCGGTCGATACGGTCGGTGTACGCCATCACCGTCGGTTCGTTGCGATAGCGTTCGGCGAAAGGTTTGATTTGCAGGACGTACGCCTCGTGTAGATGCGGGTTGAATGTCGGCAGCCAGCGGTTGTCGTAGTGCCACTCCTCGCCGGTGACTTGCTTGTAGATGTCCGCGTTGTCGATGAACGGCACGACGAAGATGCTGATTCGCACGTCGGACTTTTTCGCTGCCTCGACCACGCGGTCCATCTTCGCCCAGTTCTTGTCGGAGATTTTTCCGTTGTCGAAGAGTTCTTCGCAGGGGAAGAAGATCGCCGCGTGGTTGACGTTGGCCTTGGCCATGGTGGCGAAGTCCCAATCGAGCAGGGCTTCGTTCTTGGGCCACCATTTGTCCTGTAACCAGTTGTTGTGGCACGCTCCGGGCCACCGGCCGAAGTAGATCGTCGAACTGCACATCCACCGCTTGCCGTTGAGCGAAAACTGCCCGTTCGGCGTAATGCGTACGAAATTGTCCATGGAAACTCCTTAAAGTTCACCGAAGATGATGTCGCAGTATGCCATAAGCAGCCACCAGCCACAAGCCACAAGCCACCAGGTATGGCGGAGTTTGTTACAAATTACACGATCGCTGAGCCAGCCACGTATACCTTCGTCATTTCCGCTTTCGCTGTTTTTTTGCTGCCGACGTTCCTTACCTGGTGGCTGGTGACTAGTGGCTCGTGGCTTCGGTCTTCATCAATTCCCTCATCACGACGGTCGCGTAGCAGCCGCTGGGGGCGAAGAAGCTGACTTCGATGAATTCGCCGCGCGGGTCGTCGCCGGCGTGCAGGGCGATCTCCGACAGGGCGAACCGCAGCGGGCGGCGAGTGCCCTTGACCTTCAACGTGCCCACGTGGCGGAAATCGTCGGCGGCGACGCGATGGCGAGCCAGCACGTCGCGCTCGATTTGTCCGGGGTTCACCTCGCCCGGCGCGATGGACACGGCGGCGACGGCTTCGTCCGCGGCGGTCGCCGCGGCCTCGACATCGGGTGTCGGTTCGGTGTCGTCGAACGATTCACCCTCGGTGGCCTCGGCGTTTTCCGCGGCCGCTTCGCGAGGCCGGAACGCCGACGCGGGCATGTCCTCGGGACCGGCCAGGTGCGAGCGGAAACCGACGATCGGGCCCGTGGGGTGAATCTCGAACGTTTCGGCGCGAGGCTGTTCGGCCGCGGCGTCGAGCACGTAAAACACCGCGCCGTTGGACTTCATCGCCATGTCGCCGGGGAACACGCGGTCGATCGTCGCCAGGCGCTCGATCAGCACCTCGTTGAAAATCTCGCTCTGGAACGCCGACACGTACAGCCGCTTGATCCGCTTGTCGATCGCGCCCATCGCGGGCCCGGCGTGCTTGCGTTTTTTGTACGCCGACAGCGCCCGCCGCTCGTTGGCGTAGTGCCTTGGCCAGCGGTTCAACGCCTGGTGAATGTTCCCGGCGTCGAACGCCTCGCGGGCGGCCTTGCAGTCGCGGGGGTCCTCCGCCCGCGGCGAACCGAGGTACGCGCGGATGAACCCGTCCAGATCGTTGCGGACCAGCAACTCGCCCAACCGGGCCGTGTCGCCCCGGGCGCCGAACCGCTGCTCACCGAAATAATTCGGCACGCCGCGCCGACGCAGCACGTCCAGCACGGCCGCCGCCTGTTTGAGCCTCCCCGCCCCCACGCCACGCACGCGAACGCGGAACCGATTGCCCCGCAAATGCCCCGCCCGCAGCTTGTTCCCGTGCCGGCCCGCGAGTTCAATGCTCACCTGGCCGTCGCGAAAATGCTTCAGCCGCTCGACGTCGGCGTGTTCGAGGCTCATCCACTGGAGCGTCACGCCCTGTGCGTCCTTCAGGCCCGCGAACCCGATCGCGTCGGGCGGCACGCCCATGTGATGCGCGATCCGCTCGACGGCCGCCGGTGTCGGCAGACCTCGCTTGGTCACGTGAAAGTAGACATGCGTGCCCTCGCCGCTGACGGCATAGAGCGGCACTTCCTCGACGACAAAATCCGACACGTCGTCCTTGATCCGCCCGCCAATGCCCGGCAGGAGGCTGGTGAGGTACGGTAATGAATTCATGGCGTCTTTCTATAACAGACGCGGACCTAACGCCACAAAAAAGCGACTTGATTTCCAGAACGAAACAAACGATGTAAAACCGACTTGACGAATGGGAGAAGTAGGGTACATTGGAACTGGACGATATGACCGTTTTGTGAGCAACGACGGGCAACTGGATGGTAACGGATCACCACCCGGTCGTTGTAAGCGCAGCAACCACGGAAGATAACAATGGCGCAATACCAACTCATCTCGCGTCTCAGCCGCCACCTCGGAACTAACGAAGCCCACGCCATACCTTTTCTAAACCGCGTGCTTGATAAGCTTGCAGACACAGCCGGTCACCCGAGATCACAAGACTTCAACGAAGAAAGGCGGCAACAGTACATCGCTTACCTCGTTCCGATCATCGCCGGGCTACTGAAAATATACAACAGCAACCCACATTCTCAGATCAACTGGTTACGTTTTTTCTTACTCAGTATAGACAACCGTGAGGCAACGAAAACGACCGAACCACTCAGCATCAACAGGCTACTCGACGACAAAGCAACGCTCGAACCCGACTCGCGTGTTTTGCTAAACGCGATCGTACAGGACTTCAACAATTACTGCGTCTCCTGCGGAGACTACAGTTCCCTTGATTGTTCCGAGCAAACCACCACACTTCTTGAGCAACAACTGCGACAGTACGTCGAGATCATTTTTCATCTGGATGAGGCAGATACGAACACGCGAAACAACCCATTCTCAGGAATTTCCTGCGACGACCCATCAGTATGAGTAGTAAAAATATCGAAGGTTGGCGAACTGTCAAGAGGGAAAATAAAAAAATTTTTATTCCCACTCGCCGCGTTTAACAGCCTGTCTGATGATTCGCCAGCCGGGCGAGATTGAACAGCAGGTCGCTGAGGCGGTTGATGAACGGGAGCGTCGGCGGTTCGAGGAGGCGTTGGTGGTCGTTGACGGCCACCAGGTCGCGTTCGGCCCGGCGGCAGACGGTTCGGGCGACGTGGAGGCGGCAGGCCAGTTCGCTGCCGCCGGGCACGAGGAGACGTTTTAACGGGCCCAGGGCGGCGGTGATTTCGTCGATGAGGTTTTCCATCTCGCCGATGGCGGCGGGGTCGAGTGGTACGGTGAAGGGTTTGCCTTCTCGTGGCGCGGGCGTCTCGCCCGCGTTGCCCGACGACGGAAAAGGTTGTTCGTCTTCCGCGGACAAACCACATGGAACACACAACGCGGGCGAGACGCCCGCGCCACGAGAAGGCGTTTGCACCAGCGTGGCGCTGAGGGTCATAATTTGTGGCTGGAGCGGCGTGAGGGCGTCGACGATTTCCACGAACCCCCGCGCCCGGGCTTCGCACAAACACAGGCCGACGTGGCTGTTGAGTTCGTCCAGCGAACCCAACGCCGCCACGACCGGCTCGCTCTTGCGCCCCAGCCGCCCGTCCGGAAACCGCGTCGAACCCTGATCGCCGACTTTCGTGTAGAGACTCATGACATTCCTTTAGGCTGTTAGGCTTTTCGGCTGTTAGACTGTTAAGCGCGACGTATGGTGGTCGAACCATGGTTCCCGTGGCTCGCCTTTTTGCGCGGTAAGACGTTGTGTAAACAAAACGTTCTTTTGCACACAACATCCTACAGCGCAAAAAGGCAAGCCACTGGAAATATGGTTCAATGACCACGGGTCGCGCCTGACAGTCTAACAGTCGAAAAGCCTAACAGCCTAAAGGAAACCAATGTCCGATCGCATGGCACGCATCGAAAAAATGCTGGCTTCGTCGCCGGCGGATCCGTTTTTGCATTACAGCCTGGGGATGGAGTTCGCGTCCGCCGGCGATCCGGAGCGGGCGGCGAAACAGTTTTTGCATGTGCTGGAACTGGACGCGGACTATCTGCCCGCCTACGTGGAGGCCGGCAAGTGTTTGCGCTCCGCCGGTCAACTGGCCGACGCCCGCGACCTGTTCACCCGAGGCCTGCACCTGGCCGAAACCCGCCGCGACACCCATCAGGCCGATCACATCCGGCAGCAGTTAGAGGGGCTGAAACACCCCACCTGACCGCCAGGCCGAAACGCGGCTTGATCGTGAGCGTAGGCGAATCGTCGAATCGTCTTTTCTGAGAGAAAGGAAGGTCGGTATGAAGGTTGTGGCGTTGATTCCGGCAAGGGTTGCGTCGACCCGGTTGCCGGGGAAGATGTTGTTGGACCGGACGGGGAAGGCGTTGGTGGTGCACGTGCTGGAGGCCGTTCGTCGGGCCCGGCGGGTGGAGGAGGTCGTGGTGGCGGCGGACGACGAGCGGATTCTGGCCGCGGTTCGGGCGGCGGGCGGGCAGGCGGTGATGACACGGGCGGATCATCGGTGCGGAACGGACCGGCTGGCCGAGGCGGCGGAGATTTTGCGACTGACCGACGACGACGTGGTGGTCAACGTTCAGGGCGACGAGCCCGACATGCCGGCGGCGTGCATCGACCGGCTGGTCGAGTTGATGCTCCAGTCCGAGACCCCGATGGCCACGCTCGCCACACCGCTGCCGGCGGCAGAGGCGGGCGACCCCAACCGCGTCAAGGTCGTGCTGGCGAGCAACGGCAACGCCCTCTATTTTTCGCGAAGCCCCATCCCCTTCGACCGCGACAAGGCCGGCAAAACCGGCTATTTGCTGCATCTGGGCATTTACGCGTACCGCGTGGGGTTTCTCCAGCGGTTCACGATGCTGCCCGCCACGGCGGCGGAGGAAAGCGAAAAACTCGAACAATTGCGGGCGCTGGAGCACGGATTCGCGATCCGCGTGGCCGTGGTCGACTACGCCGGCGGCGGCATCGACACGCCGGACGATTACGAAAAATTCGTGCGGCGAACAGGAACGACGACGCGGTGAGAGACGTTGGTGTTTGAAAAATGTTTCGCGATGGCTTGGGGCATAAGATTTCCCTTGTGAATCCGGTGGTTGTATGACACACTTTGTGTTGGGTTTTCGGGCAAAAAGGAGACACCCATGGTGTTTGACCTGTTCCATCGCTCGGGCGGAAATAAATCCCTGTTCGCACAAACCATCGCCAGGTTTCGCGGTGGGAGGTGGCGAAGGAAACCCCAGGCCGGTCGCCGCGCGGCGGCGGGCGAACCGGCCCTGACCGAACCGTGCTTCGAGGGCATGGAGACCCGGCTGCTGCTGGACGTTTCGCCCGTCGATTACGGCCTGATCCGGGCGATGTATCCCGACCTGAAGCTCCCGGCCAGCATGGCGGAGTACAACCTCATCGAGATTCTGGCCGGGGACCTCTCCGCCGCCGCTCTTCGCGGCGCCATCGCCACGGCCGGCGGGACCCCCCAAAGCGACCTGATCGTCGTGCGAACCAACGCGGTGGAGAACACGATCACACTGGGCGGGGCCGAACTGACCATCAGCATCAACGCCAAAACCCATGGATCGGTCATCATCGTCTCCCTGAGCGACGATCCGCTGGCCGCGACCGTTCCGCTGACGATTGACGCACAAAACGACTCCCGCGGTTTCACCATCGGTTCCGGCGCCAATGTTTCCCTGGGCGGGCTGAAGGTCACCAAAGGCGGGAACGTGAGCGACGGCGGCGGAATTTACAACGCCGGCACATTGAGGCTGGCCAATTGCACCATTTCCGTTAACGTGGTCCGCGGCGACCTCGAAACCAGCGTCAGCCGCGGCGGCGGAATCTATAACAGCGGCACGTTGACCGTGGTGCATTCGGTCGTCAGCGGCAACACGGCCGGCCGCGGCGGCGGCAGCGCCCGCGACGGAATCGGCGGCGGAATCTACAACCACACGTCCGGAACCCTGACGGTGACCAGTTCCTTCCTCGAAGGGAATGTGAATTACATCGGCGGCAATGCCGGAGACAGCGGCGGGATTTACGATAACGCCTCCTCGGGAACCACCCGGATCGTCAATTCGTTCCTGTGCAACGCAAACACCGGCGCAATTTACCATAACGGCGGCGCCACGATGCGGGTGACGAATTGCACCATCTGGTGGAATAATTTCGGCATCGTCACGACGAAGGGCATCGTGTATGTGGAAAACAGCATTATCACCGAAAACTACCCCACTTCGCACAACATTATCCGCGTGAACGCCAACGCGAACCTCTACGGGTATAACAATATCACCACCTTCACCGGGTGGACGCGGGGGGACGGCAACATCGTTTCGAACGCCAAAGCCTTTGAATCCACCACCTACCAGCCGGGTCCGGATTCGCCGGCCCGGGACGCCGGGAGCAACACCTACGCCAGCAACGCGGGGTTGACGTCCGGTTCTCGGGACGTGGCGGGCGGTTCTCGGATTGTCGGCGGGCGTATTGACATCGGGGCGGGCGAGTATCAGGGGGCGGCGACGGCGGACCCGGTTCCGGCGGTGATGGCGGTGTCGAATGTCGGTTGGCAGAGCGTCGTGTTGTCGTGGGCAAGTGTGGCCGGGGCGGCGGAATATGTCGTGGAGTGGTCTGTCAAGGGCGCGAGCGTGCCGGCCGGAAGCACCACGGTTCCGGGCGGCGGCAGCGCGATGGCGACGGAGATCGCCGGCCTACAGACGGGGACCGCGTACACGTTCCGGGTATACGCGGTTTTGTCGGCCGGGATGCGGAAATCCGCAAACTACGCCTCCGCCTCCGAGACGACCAAGGCGGTTCCGTCCCCGCGGTCGGTCAAGGCCAAGGCCGACGGCGCGACCGCGATTGTGGTCACGTGGCAGCCGCCCAAGGAAGCGCCGCCCGCGGGCCTTGCGTTGATCGGCTATGCCGTGTACAGCACGTCCGACGACAGTGCGCCGCTGGGGGGGGTCGGCACGGAGGTTTTCGCGTTCCGCGTCGAGAACCTGTTGCCCAACACGTCGTATTCGTATCGCGTGGCCGCGGTGTATCAGGTGGTCGGCGAGGACGCGGTGGTCGAGTCCACCAAGTCGGTGACGGTGAAGACGAAGACAAAGAAATTCGTCGCGCCGAAGGCGGTCAAAACCGTCGCGGGCGATCTCGGATTGTCGAGCGCGACGATCCGCTGGCAGCCGCACGGCGATGCCGACGGGTTCGCCGTCACGTGCTCGACGAAGAAGGTGCCGGTGTTGCTGGATTTCGACTCCGAAACCGGGAACGCGAGTTTTGTCTATGACAACAGCGACCGCATTGTCGGTGTGACGGTCCGGGGGCTTCTGCCGGGAACGAAGTACGATTTCGTCGTGTGCGGGACGATGTCCTCGACGGGCGCGTCGTCGTCGGCGATGAAGAAATCGGTGACGACGGTGAAGTTTGTCGCGCCGAAGGCGGCCAAGGTTTTCGCGAGTCTCGGGTTGACGAGCGCGACGGTTCACTGGCAGCCGCACTCCCATGCCGACGGCGGATACGTGATCACATGGTACGACGCCAAAGACAAGAAACTGACCCACCCGCTGGGCAGCGAGCCGGTGACGGCCGAGGCGACGTCGTACACCATTCCCGACCTGCTGCCGGGGACGAAGTATACGGTCATCGTTCAGGCGGTGAACACGTCGGTGGCTGTGCCGTCGGCGGTGTTGAAGAAGTCGGTGACGACGTTGAAGTTCCCCGCCGCCCAAAAACCGACGGCGCTGAAGCCGCAGCTCACGTCGACCTCGTCCGGTCTGACGTGGAAGGCGACCGTCCCGCCGCAAAACGTGACCGGGTCGGTGACGTATGAACTGTACTACACCGAAACCAAGGGCCTCAAACCCGGCGCCGCCGGCTGGACACCGATCCCGCTGGCCGGCGAGGGCGAGGGCGTCACGGCGACCTTCACCGCCGCCACCGCCGCCACGATCGCCGGCCTGGAACCGGACAAAACCTACTACGTCTACCTCCGCGCGATCTGGGACCAGGACGACTCCGTGTTCAGCAACTCCCCCGTGCTGACGCTCAAAACACCGCGGTAGCGGAAAAATTCGAAATCATTTCGTTGAATTGCCCTATTGTTTTTTCGGTTTATGGTTTTTGAAGAAGTCGGCAAAGGGGTTGTTGTTGAGCGGTTGATCGTATCGTTGCGGGGGTTTGCCCTTGTCGTGTCGCGGGGCGGGTTTGGCGGCGGCGGGGCCCTTGAGGGCGTCGGCGGCGGGGCCTTTGCGAATGTCCTCGGCGGAGCGTTGCGGCAAGGCGGCTTTTTTCGGGGCGGCGTCTTTTTGTCCGGCATCGGGTTTTTCCGCGCCGCCTGCCGGGGGTTCCGTCGCGGCTGCGCCGGGACGTTGTGCGGTCGAGTCCTGGCGCTGCGTGGCGGAATCTTGTTGTGCGGCTGGGTCGGGACGCGGCGTGGCCACGTCACGGCGTGGACGCGGGGCGGGTTTGGCGTCGGTGGATTGCGGGTCCCGGCGTGGGCCCCGCTGGCCGGTGCGCGGGCCTTGCGGGCCGTCGCCACGCGGGCCCGGTGTGTTTTCCCGAGCGGCCGGGGCGGGACGCTCCTGGGGGGCGCGCATCGTCAGGCTGATGCGTTTGCGGTCCAGGTCCACCTCGACGACCGTGACCATGACGTGTTGGCCGACCTTGACGATCTCGGCGGGGTCCTTCACGAAGCGGTCGGCGAGTTGACTGACGTGCACCAGTCCGTCCTGATGCACGCCAACGTCCACGAACGCGCCGAACGCGGCCACGTTGGTCACGATTCCCGGAACGCGAAGTCCCGGCGTGAGGTCGGACATCGTTTTGACGCCCTCGGCGAATTGGAAGGCTTCGAACTGTTTTCGCGGATCGCGGCCTGGTTTGGCTAATTCGGCGAGGATGTCCGTGAGCGTGGGCAGTCCGGTTTTGGGTGTGACGTAGGTTTCGAGGTTGATTTTCTGCCGCGTTTCGGGTTCGCGCATGAGGTCGAGCACGCCCACGCCGAGGTCGGCGGCCATGCGGTCGACGACGGCGTAGCTTTCGGGGTGGACGGCGGAGGCGTCGAGCGGGTTGGCGCCGTCGCGGATGCGGAGGAACCCCGCGCACTGTTCGAACGCTTTCGGTCCCAGCCTCGGCACGTTGAGCAGTTCCTGCCGGTTACCGAACGGACCGCGTTCGTTGCGGAACTCCACGATATTCCCCGCCAACGTCGGACCGAGGCCCGAGATGTAGCTGAGCAGTTGCTTGCTGGCGGTGTTGAGTTCCACGCCCACGCTGTTGACGCAACTGACGACCACGTCGTCCAGTCCGCGTTTGAGGTCGCCCTGGTCCACGTCGTGCTGGTACTGACCGACGCCGATGGATTTGGGGTCGATTTTGACCAGTTCGGCCAGCGGGTCCATCAGCCGCCGCCCGATGGAGACGGCTCCGCGGACGGTGACGTCGTAGTCGGGGAATTCGTCGCGGGCGGTTTCGCTGGCGGAGTAGACCGACGCGCCGGACTCGTTGACCATGACGACGATGGGTTCGCCCGGCAGGGGAAGGGCGCGGACGAAGGCTTCGGTTTCGCGGCCGGCCGTGCCGTTTCCGACGGCGACGGCTTCGATCTCGAACCGCCGGCACAGGTCCATGATTCGGGTGGCGGACTCGGTGGTCTGGCGTTGGGGTTCGTGGGGGAAGATGACTTCGTCGTGGATGAGTTTGCCCTGGCGGTCGAGGCAGACCACTTTGCATCCGGTGCGGAATCCGGGGTCGAGGGCGAGGACGTTTTTCTGCCCCAGCGGGCTGGAGAGCAGCAGTTCGCGGAGGTTGTCGGCGAAGACGTGGATGGCCTGTTTTTCGGCCCGTTTTCGCGTGGTAAGGCGGATTTCGGTTTCCATCGACGGCGAGAGCAGGCGCTGGTAGCAGTCCTCGACGGCGAGCCGGACCTGGGCCGATGCGGCGCATTCCCGTGGCGAGGGCGTCCCGCCCGCGCGTGCCGAGGGCGTCTCGCCCTCGTGTCTCGAGGGCGTCTCACCCGCGTCTGGCGAAGACGGTTTGACGTTCTCCAACGTCAAGGCCAGTGGAACGGTTAACGCGGGCGAGACGCCCGCGTCACGATGCACCTGGGCGGCGGCCCCGCCTTTGACGAATCGTTCCGTCAGCAGGGCCAGGGCAGGCGCGTCGTCGGGAAGGACGCGGAGGGTCAGGATGTTTTCGGCTTCGCCGCGTCGCATGGCGAGGATTCGGTGCGAGGGGGCGGTGGCGGCGGGTTCGGACCAGTCGTAGTAGTCCTTGAATTTCACGCCGTCGGTTTCTTTGCCGGGGATGACCTTTGAACGGAAGGACGCCTGCGATTCGAAGAGTTCGCGCATGGCCGCCCGGACGGCGGGGTCTTCGTTGACGATTTCGGCGATGATGTCCCTCGCCCCGGCCAGGGCGGCGGCGGGGTCTTCGACGCCTTTTTCCGTCGAGACGAACTCGGCCGCGGCGGCATCGACGTCGAAATCCTGCTGCTCCAGCAGGCGCGTCGCGAGCGGTTCGAGTCCTTTTTCGCGGGCCATCATCGCGCGCGTGCGGCGCTTGGGGCGATAGGGTAGATAGATGTCCTCCAGCCGGGCCATCGTCGGGGCGTCGAGGACGGCCCGTTTGAGTTCGTCGGTGAGTTTGCCCTGTTCGGTCAGGCTGGCGAGGATGGTGTCGCGACGCTTGTCGAGTTCGACCAACTGCTCCAGCCGGTCGCGAATGGCGACAATGGCCACCTCGTCCAGCCCACCCGTGACCTCCTTGCGGTAGCGGGCGATAAACGGCACGGTGGCGCCGCCGTCAAACAACAACGCCGTCGCCACCACCTGCTTCAACGCGACGCTCAACTCCCCCGAAATCTGCTCCAGATGCTTCGTTTCCATGGCTTTATCCGAGTCCTCTATGACATTCGCGGTCACGCAGGGCCGCAAAATGAATCATCATATTTCAACAAGACATCATCGCAAAAACACGCAAAAAACGTGACTGTAACCTCATTGATGCGGAAAACAGCGGATCGGCCTCCCCGGCCTCGCGTCGAAACGCCGGGAACAAGCCGCGGAGCGGCGTCCTCTATAGCCCAGGGCGAGCGGTACTCCGCGAGCCCTGGGCTATAGAGGACGCCGCTCCGCGGCTGCGCGCCGGCCCTTTCACGCGAGACCGGGGAGGCAACTCTGTTGTTTTCCACATGAATCATGCCACCATCTCCCAAACTCGCATGATTTCTTTTACGATTCTACATTATGCGATATTCGACACCGACCGCACGGCGTCGATGGCCTTTTGGACGTCCTTCTTTTCACCGCCGGTCATCAAAATGGCGCGGACGTGTTTCAGCCGGCCGATGTTCTTCACGATGTCCGCCGGCGAGGCGTCGAGCATGATCGCGTTGTCGCCGCTGTCGGCGTAAATTTGTTCGAACGTGTCCATCGTCGGCGGATAATTCGGGTCGTTGCTCACCTGGATCAGCGAATCGCTCATCTCCTGCGCGATCACGCGCTGCACATGCAGGCCCATCGCGTGGTGGTGGATCATGAGCGTCCCCAGCCGCTCGCGCAGGCGGCGGGACCAGGGCAGGCCCCATTGGGCCGAGATCGCCGGGCCGGACATGTCCATCACGTCCTCGCTGATGTACGCGGCGTTTTTGGGCCCCAGCGCGCCCCAGAACGGCGTGCCGATTTCGGCAAGCTGTTTGGCGATGGCCGTGCGCTGGAGCTCCTCGAACTCGGCGATGGCGTCGGTGCAGCGGTCCATCAGGAGCGAGAGTTCCTCGGGGTTGTCGTAGTAGTCCAGAAAAATGTCGTTGCCGCGGATGGCGTTGGCCAAATCCAGCGGGCTGAAGTGCCCGTGGCCGATGGTGAGGTAACTGCCGTCGTTGTGCTCGACCCAGTAGTGCAGCATCTCGACGATCATCCGCACCCAGCGGTTGCCGGGGTTGAAGCGGATTTCGTCGATCCGGCCGCGGTTCAGACCGTCGGGCCCGGTGAGCGGATGCGGGGCCCAACTGGTCCACTCGGCCATTCGCACGGGCAGACCTTCGAACAGGTGCGCGTGGTGGATGGCGATGCCGAAATCCGGCCCGACCCACGGGATCATGTCGTCGTCCAGGCCGGCGTTGCGTGCACCGAGCGTCCGCGCCCCCTCGACCGTATCGGCGGCCATTTCGAGGTGCCCACCGCGGTCGAAGTCGTAATCGAAGAGGTTTTTCTTGGTCACCCACCCGTTCCGAACGGCGATCAACAGATCGCCCGGGCGGCGGGATTCGTAAAACCGATGATACCGTGCTATGCGTTTGGCGATGTCCATGCGGTAGAACGTACGAAATGACGAGCGGAAAGACAAGGGGAAAGGCACGCCAGATTCACCACCCGCCAATCGCCACGATGGTTGGACACTGTAGCAAGGTTGCAGGTGTTTTCTTTTCTCGAAACGCTTCTCGCCCCCCCTGTGCCCCTCTGTGTTTCTTTGAGCCTCTGTGGTAAAAATAGAGGCGCCCGAAAACGAATGGAGAGGTTATGACGATCGACATGCGTCCGGACTGGGAAAATCACGAACTGCCGCATCGCAACCGGCTGCCCGCTCGCGCCTGCTTTACGCCCGCCGCCGATGAGGCCGCCGCCACCGAGGCCGGCGGGAACGCGCGGGGTGTGTCCGGCCGCTTTTTGCTCCTCAACGGGCGGTGGAAATTTCGCTTCGCCGACAACCCCCTTCGGCTTCCCGACGGTTTTTATCGGCCGGACTTTGACGACGGCGGCTGGGAATGGATTGATGTTCCCAAGTCGTGGCAACTGTCCGGGTACGGGCGACCGCATTATACCAATCTTGTGTATCCCTTCCCCACTGACCCGCCGCGTGTGCCGACGGAGAACCCCACCGGGTGTTATCGGCGGAGTTTTGACCTTCCGGCCGCCTGGGACGGCATGCGCGTGACCCTGCGGTTCGAGGGTGTGGATTCGTTTTTTCATCTGTGGGTCAACGGCATCGAAATCGGTTGTTCCAAAGGGTCGCGCGTACCGGCGGAGTTTGACATCACCCCGCATCTGCATGCCGGCACGAACCAGGTCTGCCTCCGCGTCCTCCAGTGGTCCGACGCCAGCTACCTCGAAGACCAGGACATGTGGTGGCTGTCCGGGATTTTCCGCGATGTCTACCTGCTCGCGCGACCGGCCAACCATATCGCCGACCTGACGATTCGCACCGCTTTCGACGGCCGATACGAACACGCACGCCTGGTCCTGAACGTCCCCGTCTCCGGCGACGGACCGCAGCACTGCACCATCGAAGCCCGGCTATCGCACCCCGATGGAACCGAATGGTTCCGCGCCCCGCTGGCGTGGGACGCAGCCGCCGGGGCGTTCGTCCTCGACCGCAACGTGACGGGCCCGCTCCACTGGACGGCGGAGACGCCTGTTCTGTACCCGCTGGATATCCTCCTCCAGGACGCCGCCGGAACCACCCTCGAAGCCGTTCGCGAACGCGTGGGCTTTCGCCAGGTGGAAATCAAGGGCGGGCAGTTGCTCGTCAACGGCGTCGCCCTCAAGTTCAAGGGCGTCAACCGTCACGACCACCATCCCGACCTCGGCCGGGCCGTGCCGCTGGAGACCATGCGACGCGACCTGATCCTCATGAAGCAGCACAACCTCAACGCCGTCCGAACCTCCCATTACCCCAACGACCCCCGCTTCCTCCAACTCTGCGACGAGTTCGGCCTGTACGTCATCGACGAGTGCGACCTCGAGTGTCACGGATTCTGCACGGTGCAGCACCACGAAGGTTCGCGTCCCGCCAACGCCTGGACCAGCGACAACCCCGAATGGGCCACCGCCTACGTCGACCGCATGGAACGCATGGTCCAGCGCGACAAAAACCGCCCCTGCGTGGTGATGTGGTCGCTCGGCAATGAATCGGAGTTCGGCCGAAACCACGAACAAATGGCCCAGCGTGCCCGCGACCTCGACCCGACACGCCCGATCCACTACGAAGCCGACCGAACCTATTATCACCCCGACCGACCGGGCGTCGTCACCGCCGATGTCTTGAGCTACATGTATCCCGCCCACGAAAAGGTCATCGAGATCGGCGAGAACCGCGACGACGGCGCTGCCGCCGGCAAACCGTTCATCATGTGCGAATACATCCACACCATGGGCAACGGCCCAGGCGGCATCAAGGAATACTGGGACGCCATCTATAAATACCCGCGCGTGCAGGGCGGATTCGCGTGGGAGTGGAAAGACCACGGTATCCGGCAGCAACTCCCCGACGGCCGATGGCATTTCGCCTACGGCGGCGATTTCGGCGATGAACCCAACGACGGCAATTTCGTCGTCGACGGCATCGTCTTCTCCGACCAGACGCCCTCGCCCGGGCTGGTCGAGTACAAGAAAGTGATCGAGCCGGTGCAATGCGCCGCCGTCGACCTGGCCGCGGGGCGAATCCGGCTGACGAACCGCTACGATTATCTCGACCTCGCCGATGCTCCGCTGGCGGGGTCGTGGCGGATCGCGATGGACGGCAAGCCCATTCAGGCGGGGACCTTCGCCCTGCCGAACTGCGCGCCGCATCAATCGGTCGAGGTGACGATTCCCTGCGTTTGGCCGACAGGGCAGGCGCATGCTCGTGACGCGGGCGTCTCGCCCGCGCGTCCCGAGGGCGTCTCGCCCTCGGAAACGCCCGCCGATGGGCAAGATGTTCCGCCATGGCCAGACCAACGCGGGCGGGACGCCCGCGTCACGAAGAATGCGCCGCCGGCCTCGCCCGTGCCAGGGGCCGACTACTGGCTGGAAGTGGATTTCGTCCTCGATCGGTCGACGCCATGGGCCGAACCCGGTCATCCGCTGGCCTGGGGACAGTTTCTGTTGCCGATCCAGACCCCGGCGACCCCGCGCCCGGTCACCGCCATGCCCAGGGTCTCGGTGGAACAACCTCGTGGCGCGGGCGTCTCGCCCGCGCTGGACAGGCCATCACGGGACATTTTGCCTACTGGCGGACGTTTGCGAGGGCAGGATGCCCTCGCGACGCGCGGGCGAGACGCCCGCGCCACGGAGAATGTGTCTGCCATGGAACGCCAACACCGGGTGATCGTAAACGGTTCCGATTTTTCGTTGGAATTCGACCGGATTTTCGGGCGGTTGGACCGCTGGACGTGGCGCGGGTTGGAACTGCTCCATACCGGGCCGCGGCTGGGATTCTGGCGCCCGCCGACGGACAACGACATCAGTTGGGGCGACGGTCTGGCCGGCCGTGCCCGCAAGGCACGCCTGAACGACATGCGTCACCGCATCGACTCCGTAACCGTGGAACAACTGTCGCCGGCGGCGGTGAGAGTGCACGTGCTGGCCCGCGTAGCCCCGGCGATTCTGGATTGCGGTTTCGAGTGCGAGTACGTCTACACCGTGTACGGCTCGGGCGACGTGATGCTGGCCGTCGCCGGAACGCCGCACGGGCAATTCCCGTGCCTGCCCCGTATCGGCCTGGAACTGACCCTGCCGAAACAGTACGACCAGGTGACCTGGTACGGCCGCGGCCCCGGCGAAAGTTATTGCGACACGAAACAGGCCGGACGATTCTCCATCCACCGGAGCGACGTGGAGTCGTTGGCGACCCCTTACGCCCGGCCTCAGGAAAACGGAAACCGAACCGACGTGGTTTGGGTCGCGCTGGGCGACCTCCGCGGCACCGGCCTGTTCGCTCAGGGCGACCCGTGGCTCAACTTCTGCGCCCGCTGGCACACCGGGGCCGACCTGGAAAAGGCCCGGCACACTTCCGACCTGGCCAGGCGGGAGTTCATCTCGGTGAATCTGGACTGGAAACACCACGGTATCGGAACCGCCTCCTGCGGTCCCGGACCGTTACCGCAATACGAACTCCATCCCGACCCGTTCCGATTCACCTTCCGCCTCGCCCCGTGGTCGATGGACGACATCGCCCCCTGGACCCTGGCCCGCCACCGGCCTGAAGTCGTGTAAAGACCACGTTGCGACAAGCCGCTTGAAAAATTCCCGTGGAAGAGAACTGTGGTTCTCCGTGTCTCTCTGTGGTAAAAGTAACGATACCCCTCGAAAGGACAACACATGAAAACCGTAACGAAATGGCTGCTGGTTTCCCTGATGGCGTTGTTGCCGGCAGCGATGGTGTCCGCCGTCGAGTTGACGTTGACGTTTCCGCAAAACCGCAAGGTGTTTCAGACGAACGAGCGGATTGACGTCTCGGTCGTTCGCGCGGGCGAGGGCGAGCTGCCGGCGGGCAATCTGACGCTGGTGCTGACGGGCGAGAAGACGACGATGACGTTCGTGTTCGGCCTGAAGGCGGGACAAGGCAGCGCGACGGACCATTTGCATCTTAGCGGCTGGCTGATCAAGCCGGGCGCGTACACGCTCACGGCCACGATGGGCGACGCGACCGACACCGCCGACGTCGACGTCTTCAGCCACATCCGCAAGAGCAGTTACCGCCTCATTCACTGGAACGGCCCGTCGGGCGAGAAGCTCAAGGGCGAAGGCGAAGACGGGATGGGCTTCAATCTCATCTTCGGCGGAACGGACGAAATGACCCTCCGCGAGAAGATGGACATTATGGGCTGCTGCAACATGGGCGGCGGACACCAGCACTATCTCAATCTTGACTGCGACTGGTCGGACCCGAACGTGATCATCGGCGCGATCCAGCGGGGACTGGACCGCAGTTACCACTTCCGCACGATGCCCAACGCCATCGGCGTGCACCTGCACGACGAACCGGGCCTGACCTGGAACGAGCACCCGCGCCTCAAGGACAAAGACGGCAAGCCGGTGCTGAGCGCGCACGACATCGCCGCCCAGCGGGCCGCCTACTTCCGCGCGTTCGACCGCGAACAGCCCTGGTTCGACGAGGTGGACACCAAAACCCCCGAAGGTCTCGCCGCCTGGACACAACTGAGCGACTTCAAACTCCGCTACATGGACGCCCTCTGGAAAACCACCCGCGACGCCGTCGAACGGACCAAACCCGGAGCCCTCGCCGTCACGCAAAGCCAATACGGCTGGACCGCCCTGTACGACGGGTACTACTTCAACGTCGCACGCTCGATGGCCGTCATCAGCGGACACGGCGGCTACAACGGATGGGGGCTGCTGAACCTCAACCCGTCGTTCTTCCTGGAGTTCTCGCTGCCTCGCCAACTGGACAAACCCACCTGGTATCTGCCCGAGTGGTACGACAACTGGCCGGAGGTGTACAAACTCGAACACTACCTCTCCTTCGTCACCGGCATCCAGGGTCTGGCCGCCCCGCCGCACCTGATCATCACCAGCGAGGGCGCTCCGGGCGTCATCGAGGTCAACAAGGTCCTGGCCCGGCTGGGAACGATTTTCACCAAGCCCGCCCACACGCGGCACGACCTGGCCGTGCTGTACTCCAAAAGCGATTCCTACTTCCGCAAGGAGGTCCGCCAGACGGAATACCTGGACATGATCTACCTGGCCAGCAAGGTGATCCAGCAGCCGATGACGGTGGTGCTGGAGGAGGACGTGCTCGACGGAACGCTGGCGGCCGAGCACAAGGCGGTGGTCGTGGTGGGCGTGGAGCACCTCGACCCGGCCGTGGTGGCGGCCCTGACGGACTTCGCCCAAAACGGCGGTGTGGTGCTGGTCAGCGACGAGGTGAAGGTGAACATCCCCGGAGCGACCCGGCTTGGCTGCACGCTCACGACCTTCTACAAGGACCGCTATGCCGAGTACCAGGCCAAGACCAAGGATCTGCCCCGCGACGAGAAAGGCAACAAGACCCGGGATGAATTGCTGGCGGAGATGACAGGTCTGGCGGTGTGGATGGAGGCGGTCAAACCGGTGGCGGCGGCGCTGCGGAAATCGCTCGATGCCGCGAAGATCGCACCGGCCTTCGGCAGCGACAGTCCGCTGGTCGCCCCAGGCCGGCAGGTTCGCGGCGAGATCGAGTACATTTTCGCGGTCAACCTCGCGACGGAACAAACGATGGAAAAAACCACCGGAAAACCCATCGCCGCCAGCGCGACGATCACGCTGGCCGACGACGGCAGACCGGTGTATGACGCCATGACCGGCGGCGAGTTCAAGGGCTTTGCCAAAGGCAACGGCGGAATCCACGCCAACATCGACTTCCCCGCCGGCGACATGAAGGCCTTCGCCCGCCCGGCCCGGCCCATCGGCGGCGTGCTCGTCTTCGCGCCCGTCCTCAGCGTCGACCTCACCCGCGAGCGGCAGGCCCCGATCACCCTGACCTTCTCCGCCGCACTGGTGGACACGAAAAACCAACCCATCTCCGGAACGGCCCCGCTGCAAATCGTCGTCAAAGACCCCGCCGGCAAGGTCCGTTATGACTTGTTCCGCGCCACCGACGCCGGCGTGTGCGCCGTCGAACTGCCCCTGGCCGCCAACGACCCCGCCGGAAAGTGGACCGTCGAAGTGACCGACCTGCTCGCCAACACGAAAGGCCAAACCAGCTTCGAATTCACGCCCCTCACCCGCGCCCGCGCCGTCGCCGGCGCGACGCACCGGGCCGTGTTCTTCGAGCCCGACAAGGCCAACATCTTCCGATTCTTCCGCGACCACCGCAGCGTCACCATCGCCATCGGCGACAGCGACTACAACCTCGCCGCCGCCGAGCGCCTGGTGAAAATCCTCGCGCCCTACAACGTCACGTGCGAGATCGTCAAGGCCAAGGACGTGCCCCCCCGCGAGATACGGGAAGACGAACTCCGCACCTGGTGCGGCACGCTGGCGTCAGGCATCAGGGCCGGCGGGCTGAAAGTCGGACTCGACAACCGCCCGCAGATCGTCGGCTGGGACCTGAAAAACCCGACGATCGTGCTCGGCACGCCCGAGGACAACGTCATGCTCAAGCACATGACGGCGGTGGAAGGCCGCAACGTGCTGCCGTACCGCCCCAGCGCGACGTTCCCCGGCCGGGGCAACGGCATGCTGGCCTGGAACATCCAAACGCTAGGCCACGACGTCCACGCCGTCCTCGGCATCGCCTACGACGCCGAGGGCATGTCCCAAGCGGTCGGCACGCTCTTCGAAATCATGGCCGGCCTCGACCCGCTGCTGCCGCTGGCGCTGCCAAGCTCAGCGACCATCGAGGCGGCGAAGTGAGCCTCTGTGGTAAAAACAATTGCACTATACATCAGCATCTACCTTGTCGCCGTCAGCCTTTTGGCGGCGATCATGACCGCGGCCGACAAACGCGCCGCGCGGCGCGGGTTGCGGCGCAGACGAGAGCGGACCCTGTTATTCGTAGCCGTCATCGGCGGCTCGGTTGCGATGTGGATGACGATGCGGCTTATTCGTCACAAGACCCAACACGCCGCATTCATGGTCGGCATTCCCGTGATGGTCATTCTGCAAATCGCTGCCGTACTGTTTGTGTGGTGGCAGCGTAAAGGCGGCGTATGAAGATTTTGCTCAGCATCTATAAAGAAGCCCGGAAATATTGGGGAACCATCGCGTTTTCCGCGATCACCCTGCTGCTGATCACCGCGTCCAGCCTGCTGGTTCCGCGCATGGTGCAGGCGATGATCGCGGTGCTGGAGCGTCCCGATGTCTCGGCGGAACATCTGCCGGAAATCTATACCATCGCCGTCGCGCTGCTGATCATTTTCGTGGCCCAGACCGTGCTGCGATTTCTGAACAGTTATATCAGCCACCTCGGCGCGTGGCGGTTCGTCTCGGACATCCGAACGAAGGTGTATGACCATTTGCAGCGGCTGTCCATTTCGTACTATCATAATAAGCAGACGGGGCAGCTCATGTCCCGCGTGGTCAACGACACCGGTTCGTTCGAGACGCTGATCGCCCACGCCATTCCCGATCTTTCGGGCGCGATTATTATGTTTATCGGCGTGACGGTCATCCTGTTCACCACGAACGTGACGCTGGCGTTGCTGACCTGCATCCCCATCCCGTTCATTCTGCTGTTGTCGCCGTTTTTCAAAAAAATCCGCGAGCAGCACCGGAAAGCGCAGGCCCATATCGCGGAATTGAACGCGAGCCTCCAGGACAACTTTTCCGGGATCAAGGAAATCCAGATTTTCGACCGGCAGGATCACGAGCGGAATCGGGTGGAAGCGAATTCGCAAAAACATGCGAGGGCGCTGCTGAAAGCCCTTCTGTACTCGGCGATCATTCATCCGTCGATCGGCTTTTTCACGTCGTTGGGCACGGTCATTGTCGTGGGCGTGGGCGGTTACCTGGCGTTGTCAGGCGGGCAGCGCGATCTTAAGATCAGCGAGATTGTCGGGTTTATCATGTATCTGGGCATGTTTTACGCCCCGGTGGCCCAGTTGACGCGCATTATCGAGGACATGCAGGCCGGCATTGCGGGCGGGGAGCGTGTGTTCGAAGTGCTGGGCACGGAATCCGACATCAAGGACAGTCCCACCGCCAGGGACGTGGACATGCTGGACGGCCGAATTACGGTGGACAATCTGTCGTTTTCCTATCCCGGCGGCGAGACGGTGCTGGACGACATCAGCGTTGAGGTCCCCGCGAAAAAAATGTTCGCCCTGGTCGGGCCGACCGGCGTGGGCAAGACCACGCTGGTGGCGTTGATGTCCCGGTTTTACGATCCCACCGCGGGCAGGATCATGATCGACGGCATCGACATGCGGGAGATGAAACTCGAAGGCCTGCGTAAAAATATCAGCGTGGTGCTCCAGGATGTGTTTCTGTTCAACGCCACGATCAAAGAAAACATCATGTACGGCAATCCCGACGCCAGCATGCAAGAGGTCGAGCAGGCCGCCCGGATGGCGTGCATTCACGACTTTATCGTCTCGCTTCCCGAGGGCTACGAAACGGTGGTCGGGGAACGCGGCGTGCGGCTGTCGGGCGGGCAGAAACAGCGCATGTCCATCGCGCGGAGTTTGCTCTGCCACTCGTCGATCCTGATGCTGGACGAAGCGACCAGCGCCGTGGACACCGAAACCGAACGGGAAATCCAACGCGCGATCCAACAGATCGCCGGTTCGCGCACCATGATCGTCATCGCCCACCGGCTCTCCACCGTCAAGAAAGCCGATTGCATCCTGGTGCTCCAGCACGGAAAAATCGTGGAGCAAGGCCGCCACGCCGACCTGATGCAAAACGGCGGCCTGTACCAGCACCTGGTGGAAATACAGAGTATCAAGGAGTAACCATACCCCCGCGGCCGTCCCATCGTCGCGCGAATCATGGGTTGCTCCTCTCCGCTATGGCGATGCGTATACAACTCGTCGGGCTTCGTCGTGCATGGCGTGGATGTTTTCGACGGGGACGTCGGGGGTGATGGTGTTGGAGGTGAACAGCACCAGGTCGGCGTGATCGCGGCACATGTCCGCGTAGTGGCGGACGTTGGCGCGGATTTCGGCGGGGCTGAGCGTGGGCAGTTCCGTGGTCACGGCCAGCGGGCCGAAGATCAGCAGCTTGCCGCCGTCGCGCGTCCGCAGTTTCACGATCTCCTCGAGGCGCATCCCGCATTCCGGCTGAAAGCCCTGAAAGCCCTCGATACCGCACCGCAGCAGCATGGGCAGCATCGGCCTGACGTCACCGTCGGCGTGCCACACCGGCCGACAGCCGACCTCCAGCAGCGGCTCCAGCCCGTACGCGAGCGCCGGGGCGTAATGTTCCTCAACAAAATCCATCGAAATCATCGGCCCGCGCTGCGTGCAGACGTCCTCGCCCAGCAGCAACGCCTTGGGGAACAGCCCTTCCTTCACCGCCTGGGCGGTCAGACGGGAATTGTGCCGCCCCATCTCGCCCCCGATTCGGCACAGCTTGGCGCCCAGGTCAGGGCGCAGGCCAATCAGCAGGAAAAAATTCTCATAGCCGTACTCCGCGTACCACGACAGCTTCGCGCCGGCGTTCCAATTGGCGGGCATGTACGGAATGTCGCCGCACACGCCCTGCATGTCGAGCAGCCACTGGCGGTAGCGGGCGTAGTCGGCGTCGAAATTCAGCCGACGGGCGTACTCGTCGGCGTCCGGAAGGCCTTCGACCGCCGCCACCGTTTCGTCGAAATCCCTGCCCGAATCGGCCTTGAGGTACGTGTGCTCGTCAATGAAGCGATACACGTCCACGTCTTTCGTGACGAACAAATCAATCAGGCCGTCCACGTCCAACGCCTGGTACGCCCGAACCGCCACCTCGCGGGGCGCCCGGTTGTACTCCTCCGCCGACGCCCCGGCCAACTCAACCAGCGCGCGGGGATGGGCAATCCACCCGCCCAACACCGGCAACCGGTCAGGCCGTTGGCCCGCAAACACGCGGTCCAATCGCTGTTTCTTGTTCATGTGGAGGTGTTCGCCGTTCTTTGTGTGTGTTTGGCCGCCCGGTCGTTTCCATCCTGTCCGAATTGCGCGTCAGGCATCGCTCAACGCCGTCGCCGCCGCAACAGCGCCAAACCGCCCAACGCCAGCAGGGTCATCGTCGCCGGTTCGGGAACGGGAACGAGGTACTCGTACGTCATCGCAACCTGTTCCGCGTTCAACGCCATGTTGTACGCGGCAAAGTAGCCGTAGTCCAACCCTTTGACCTGCATATTGTCGCCAGGGTTCGCGGCGCTGTAGCCGTTCATGCCAATATCGCCCAGCCCTCCATTGAGCCACGAGAACACGTCCCCCTCAAGATACTTATACCAACTCGAGAACGCATATTCGCCGTTGATATAGTACGCCACCTCATACCATTCCTTCTCACCCGTGGCGGGATTCGCCACGGCGGGCTTGAACACCTTGACGAACTGGAACCAACCGTCGGTGTCGCCGCCGTTGTAGTTCTCGCCGCCCGGAAGAAGATCGGTAAGTTCGTCCGTCAGCCTCCTCGCGATGGGGTCCGAACCACCCGGCGCCGGATTCGGATAGGTTTCGGTGTGAGTGGGATTGTTATACGCCAGCATGGTCCACGAGAAGAGCCTCTTCCCCCCGGCAGGAACATTGTACATTGTGATGAACTGGTGGCGGTCATTGATATTGGCGTTACCTGTGCCCTGGCTCCCGATGGCGGCATAATTGGCGGGAGAGTAGAACTCCGGCGTAAAGCGATAATACCCGACGAGCGTGTACCCGGTGGCGATATTAAACGTGTTGTCGGCGAGTTGCGCCCAGCCCGGTGATAACGTGGTGGCATAGCCGTAGTCCTGGAAGCTCAAATACGACCGCCCGTTGCCGGGAGTCACGAACTCGGGCGCGCCTCCAACTCTCGAAACCCCTGCCGGTCCCGCGGTGACGTCTTTTCCTCCGGTCACCTGGGAACCATACTGGGCTCCGACCAAGGGAGCGCCCGTGAGGGGATTGGTTTTGACGCCCGTGTTGGGAATGGCGCCGCCGGCATAGTTCGTCACGTCATATTCCAGTACCGGCGTCAGAGCGCCTTCAGACCAGTCCGTAATCGACACGTTCTCGGCCGGCGTCGAGGCGACCACCATCATCGCCGCGACCGCGGCCACGATCCATACGCGTTTCATCTTCGTCTCCTTCTCACTCCGAAAAGACCGGCAACCGACAAGACTTGCGCCATGTGACCGCCACACGCGTTGCCTGTATTCTATCACACCCTGACGGGCTGACAAGGGAAAACGACACAGGGAAAACGACACAGGCCGATACACGCGGGTGCACGTTAATTCCTTTCATTCCGCTTGGGTTTCTGGGAAAATACGGGTTCACGAGTTCGATTCGCGGCAGACGACAACGAGGAGAACCACGATGATGGCACGGTTGGGCGGAATGGCGATGGCGGCTGGCGGCGAGTGGCTTTGATCAACAAGGACACGACATGACCCACGAACCGTCATTCGACCTCCAGGCGTTCTGGCGGGAAAACCGGCAGTGTTTTGAGCCGTTTTCCACCCGCAAACCGCGGGTCGGGTTGACGTGGATTCTGGAGGACCATTTCATCACGCACCTGGTCCCCATGGAATCCACCGTGCGGTATTACACCGACCCCGGCTGCACGATCGACATGCATGTTCAGGCCAACGACCTGCTGGAGCGGGAGATCGGCGCGCGGTTTTATCCCGAGGACGTGGTCTATTACATCAAGGGCACGCTGGAGATTCTGCTGGGCGCGCGGCGGGTCATTCACGAGAGCAACACGCCGTGGATCGAGTCCGACGTCCAGACCATCGACGACGTCAAGGCCCTCATCGACCGGGCCGCGAGGCTGGACCTGCTGTCCGCCGTGCCCGACGAGTGGCGGCGGCAAAAGGAAACCCTCCGCCGCGAACGCGGAAAAACGCTCTACTTCGGTCACGGCATCAGCGGCCCGGCCACGATGGCCTGCAACCTGCTGGGCACGACCAACACCTGCCTGTTCATCATGGACCAGCCCGACGTGATGGAGGCGTTCTTCGAAATGCTGGCGGAAAAAAGCGTGGAGTTCTGCGCCGCCTTTCAGATGGAAGACACCGGCATGGTGCGCCGCGAGGGTTTCGGCATCAACGACGACGACTGTTATCTTTTCCCGCCACGGCAGTACGAACGGTTCTGCGCCCCGTTCGTGAAAAAGCTCTTCGACGCCTTCGCGCCGGCGCCCCACCACCCGCGCCGCCAACACTCCGACAGCGCCATGGGCCACCTGATGGGAATTCTCAACGACCTGGGCGTCAACGAAGTGAATTTCGGCCCGGAAATTCCCATCGCCGACATCCGCCGCGCCATGCCCCGCGCGGTGATCCACGGCCAGATGCCGCCCTTCACGCTGCGTAACGGCAGCCCGGAGGACATCCTCCGCCGCGTGCGCGAGGACATCGACCTCGCCGGACACGACGGCGGCCTGATCGAAAGCCCCGCCGGCGTCGTCCCGGAGTCCACCCCGCTACGAAACCTCCGCGCGTACATGTGGGCGGTGCAGGAATACGGACGAATCTATACCACCTGAAGGAGACCACTATGTTTGGGCGAAATGAAATTCGACGCACGTGGCTTGTTCTTGTTGCGGCTGTTCTGGCATGGGCCTGGTCCGGTTTCGCGTCGGCCCAGCCGGCAGCGCCGGTGTGGGAAACGTCCTTCGCGTGGAAGGACGCCGCCGTGGGAAAGGCCGTCGGCGAGGGCAAGCACGCGTGGAACGCAAAGGACGGCGCGATGACGCTCACCGGCGGCGGAGTGGGCCTGAACGTCAAGGAGGCCGACCAGTGCCAGTTCGTGTACATCGACCGTCCGGAGGGCGATTTTGAAATCGTCGTCCGGTTGACGGACTTCCCCGCCGACGAACCCGCCGACGCGTCGGCCGCCGGGCCCGCGGACCGGGTCGCCGGCATCATGGTCCGCCAAGCCCAGGGCGACAGCCCAAACGCGGCCATGACGGCCATGTTCTACGACCCCAACAAGAACGCCCTCCGCTACCGTTCCCGAATCCCCGCCGGCAAGGCCGGTCTCGCCGGCGTCACGGGGCCATGGACAAACACCTACGCCTACGGTGTCATCAACAACAACCAGGCCAGAACGATCGGCAACGGTGTGGAACTGACCCAGCCAGGCCCCGCCGACAAGGCCCCGGTCTGGCTGAGGATGGTCCGCGTGGGGAAAAACTTCGCCGTCTATAAATCGCGCGACGGGCGGATGTGGTCGATGGTCTTCAACATCAGCGGCGGTCCGGTCGCCCTCGAAGGCCCCCTTCGCGTGGGACTGTTCTGTTCCAGCGGGTCGGCCGACAAAACGGCGACGGCGACGTTCGACTCCATCCAGATCGGCGACCCGCACCTGCGGCACAAAACCAGTTGGGTCGGCGGCAGTTTCGGAGGACGCGTGGAGGACGGACACGTCTCCAACGTCATCTCGGCGATGTGGGTGGCGCCCGACGGAACCTGCTACACCAGTTCCTACTGGGATGAGGGCAGCCATCCCGTCAAGGCCTATCGCGACGGAAAACCGCTCTACGGCCTGCCCGTCGGAACGACCGAGAACAACCTGGGCGGCATCACCGGCGACGGCCGGCACCTCTTCGTCGCCTACACCAGCCACATCGTGAAACTGGACCTCAATGCCGCCGACAACGGCTTCGCACCGCAACCGATCGTCCTCTCGCGCGACATGCGGGTGCGCGGAACGGGCATTTACGCGGGTCCGGGAATCAGCGGAATGGCGTCCAACGGCAAGGAACTGTTCGTCGCCGACCAGCGCGACAACCTCATCCGCGTCGTGACGCTCGAACCGATGAACACCTACGCCTCGCCCGTCAGTCAGAACAACTACCGGGCCCTGGTGGTGCCCGACCCGCTGGTGGTGGCCGTACCCGAAGGCGACGACGCCCAGGCTGACCGGATGAAAAACTTCGCCCCGCCGCTGGTGTATCAAAGCCAGCGCTCCGGCGAAAGTTTCCGCTACACCTTCCCCAACCTCACGCCGGGGACGGAATATACGATCCGCCTGCACCTGGCCGAGTTCGTCAAGCAGCGCCCCGCCAACGCCAATCCGCGAAACCACCTCGTCACCGTCAACGGAACGTCCATCAACGTCGCCGAGGAGGCCGGCGGGTCGCTGACGGCACTGGTGAAGGACCTTCCAAAGCCCGTCAAGGCCGACGACAAGGGCAACGTCGTGTTGAACGGCTCCACCTACGGCGGGCCCGGCGTCTGCGGAATCGAAGTGCTCGACACCGAAGGAAAACGCATGGTCGCGGTCAACTGCGGCGGACCTGCGGTCGGAGACTTCGCCAACGAGTGCCCCGAGCTGCTCGACCGCAACTTCGCCTTCGAAAACCCCGGCGTGATGATCTTCGACAAGCGAGGCCACCTCTGGATCGCCCAGCGGCTGGTCGAGGGCGTCGAGGGCAGGACCGACACTCAAGGCACCGTCAAATGCTACACCACCGACGGAAAATTCACAGGCCGCCAACTGCCCGGCGTGACCAACCCCACCGCCCTGGCCTACGACGCCGCTAACGACCAACTGCTGGTGGGCGAGGGCATCCCCGACCTGAACGTGCGGGTCTACTCCAACCTGGACAAGGACACGCCGAAACTCGAACGCACCTTCGGCGAGAAGGGCGGCATCTACTCCGGAAAGACCCCCGGCCTGGTGGCCGACCCCGCCGCCGGCGGGTACGCCCGATTCGCCGTCATTAACGGCCTGGGCGTGGACGCCCAGGGCAACCTGTACGTCGGCGGCGGATGGCAGGGCAGCGACCTTCGCGCGTTCGCGCCCGACGGGACATTCCTCTGGGAACTCCACGCCCTGACGTTCTGTTCGACCTTCGACGTGGACCCCGCCAGCGACGGCGAAGACATTTACAACACCTACAGCCACATCAAACTGGATTTGAACAAAACACAGCCCGGATCGGAACAGACCTACCACGCCTACAACTGGGACCTCCGCCGCTTCGGACAACCCTCGAGGCCGGGCGGCGCGCAGGCGCAGCTCCGGCGGCTGGGCGAGAACAAGCAACTGTTCCTCTACACCACCGGTCAGGGCAGAATCGGCGACGTCGAAATCTTCCGCTACGAGGGCGAACTGGCCGTTCCCTGCGGGGCCATTCGCGAAAACGGAACGCTCTGGATCGACACCGACGGGGACGGAAAGGAATCGCCGGGCGAAGTGGCCAACCTCGAAGTCCGCATGGGCTGGCACACCTGCGTGCACGTGGATTCCAGGGGCGACATCTGGTTCGGCATCGTCATGTCGGGCGACGCGGGCGGCTCGTACCTGCGCCGCTTTTCGCTCAAGGGGTTCACCGGGCACGGCGCGCCGATCTACGGTCCGACCAAGGCCGACTTCGAGGACATCCGCGTCCCCGAAGAAGGCGGAACCACCAACGCCTGGGGCATGAACGTCCGCGTCGACTACAACCCCGACACTGACGTCATGATCCTCGCCTTCCCGAGCGAAAAACGCAATCCCGCCGACGACCGCCAGCCGCGACGGTACAAACTCGCCCGCTACGACCACTGGAGCAAAGGCAACCGCGAGTCGGCGTGGAAGGTCGATCTCCCCACGCCCTTCGACCCCGCGACCGCGCAGTACTTCATGTACGAAAAGAGCGCCTACCCGTACTCGGACTTCATGACCATGCAGCCGGCGGGCGATTACGTGTTTTTCGTCCACCTGTTCGGCGAGGTTCACGTCTTCGACATCCAGACGGGCGAGTTCGTCGAGAAACTGAACGCGGGCCCGGAAATCGGCGGACTGGCCGTCTGGCAGGACGCCACAATGGGCATGCGCGTCTTCCGGCGGAAAAACGGCGAGTACCTGATCTTCACCGAAAACAGCGGCCTGTTCGGCAAGAACAACCTCTACCGATGGACACCGGAGAAGAAGTGACAACGAACGCTCACTTGCCCTGGTCCCACGCCGACAGGGGCACGGCCTGGTAACGACCGAACACGCGGTCGTTGATATGGGAGGAGGCGTGTCCGTCCGTCCAGCCGATGGTCGTGTCAAATGGCCTGCCGGTGGTTGCTCCCTCCGGCGTGGCGGTGACGAAACTCAGTTGCCGGGTGTGGAGCGAGTACGACAACACCGTGGACGGAACGGACGCATCGTACTTGCGATTAAAGGCTTCGATCAGCAGCGGCGCGGAGCGGCCGCGATAGCGGCTCCAGCGGCGCCGGGCACTGTCGGGGGGTGTGACGTGACCGGGCCGGGCCGTTTCGATACCGTGGTAATTGACGGCGCGAAAGACATCGACGCCAGGCCCCAGATACACGAACGGTGGAGTTTTGCGGAAAGGCACATCGGGTTTGGCGTCATACATGGCGTTGTTGTAGGGCGCCCCCGACCCGAAGCTGCCGGCCTCGAACCAGTTCATGGCGTTGATGTTCGTGGCGTGGTTGGCGTGCCAGTAACCGGTGGGCGTGGACTGCGAACAGCCCATGGTTCCGGCCGACCCGTATTTTCCGTAGAGCAGATGGCCTCGCCAGTGCGAGGGCATGCCTTCGGACCCCGTGTAATAATTGTACTCCGGCGCGGGCGTGGGCGAAAGTTGAAGCATCGGCCAGGCACCGTACGTGTCTTTGTATATGGCGTACGTGCCTACGCCATACGACGGGTGGCCTGGGGCAATCCAGTCCTGGGCCCATCGCGCGTTGTCGATGTTGACGGGGAATTCGTCGAAGTCCCCCGCGTAGATGTGCATCGACGCCATTGTGTTGCGCGCGTTGCTGAGGCAGGCGCCGCGAATGGCGATGATCTTGGCCTTTTGCAGGCTGGGCATCAGAATCGCCACCAGCAGCGCGATGATCGCGATGACCACCAGCAACTCAATTAACGTAAATCCATTGCGTTGGGGCCATGGAAGACCACGCCGGACACGGGAGCGCGAGGGGATCATTGAACACCCCCGTCGCGAGTCGGAACATCTAGTGAGTGAGTGAGCTGGCGCGCGAGTCTCATAAACATGATCCTTTTACACGGTTATTACACAAAACACTCCCCTTCACGTTACCGTGAAACTGCACCAGACGAACGAAACGAGTTGACCACAGCCACTTCTTAACGCCATATTTTATCGTTTTTTCACCGGGCGGCAAATGATTTCCGCGAAAAATCCAGGGTCTTTCCGTTCTCCCGCGAGGCCGTGTTTTCTTACCACAGAGGCACAGAGGAACACAGAGACACAGAGAAGGACGGCGGGAATTCCTGCCCATGTTCAAAACCATCAGAGATTCCCGCCGTCCTTCTCTGTGTCTCTGTGTTCCTCTGTGCCTCTG
>Ga0123353_10001121_pt1 | contig 32564 bp, 25 predicted proteins | sample TergutLab28metaG_3_FD_92763 | JGI IMG/M metagenome (GOLD analysis project Ga0123353, IMG submission 92763) | Labiotermes labralis P3 segment gut microbial communities from Petit-Saut dam, French Guiana - Lab288 P3 | ecosystem: Host-associated > Arthropoda: Insects > Digestive system > Gut ... | reverse complement strand
TTTACATCAAACACCCCGGGATAGTGGTAGCCTGCATGAGCTAAAGAAGAAAGTGTTTCATAAGAATACCGGTAATCCCATTCTTTTCGGACGGATTGTAAAATCCATAAACCCATGATGTTCTTTAAAAAACGAATGGTTTGGTTATAACCGCCTTCATTAGTAAAGCCTGAACTCAAAGCCGCTTGAGACGTAATCGGTTGGCAGGTTTCTATACCCAGAAGACTCCATGTGCCGCTTGAAAGAAAAACGGAATTTTGATTCGGAGAAGGATTAGCAACAAAAGCGCTTCCGGTATCATGTGTCGCGGGAAGTATCAATAAAGGCCGGCATCCTATGATATCGGCGATGGAGTGAGATACAGGTCCGATAATAGTTCCCGGTATGGAGACAGGAGCGGAAAACAGGTCGATGGGAATGTTCGCGTGTTGAAGAATCTTTGAGTCATACTCTTTTGTCTCCAGGCTTAATAAACCGGTGGTTGAAGCGTTCGTATACTCATTTAATTGAGTACCCGATAAAAGAAAGATAAAATAATCCGGAACCATAAGGAATGAACGAGCCTTGGCAAGTGTATCGCGCGCCTCACTCATGAGTTGATAAACTGTGTTAAAAGGTTGTTTGGCTATACCTGTTCTTTCGTAATGACAAGAGAACGGTAAAACGCTTTCTAAACGCGCATCCATACCTTGCGTACGGTAATCGCGGTAAGCAACCACTTTACCCAACAAATGATTCTCCTTATCAAGAAGCGCATAATCTACTCCCCAAGAATCAATACCCACCGTATCAGGAGGCATCCCAATATCAGTGCATTTCTGAAGACCTGTCAGAATTTCTTGAAAGAGCTTTTGTGTGTCCCAAAAAAGCGTGTTATCAGACTTCCGTGCTTGATGGCTAAAGCGGTATACTTCGGTTAATTGAATTAAGCCATCGTGGTAAACACCCATAACATGTCTACCACCTGATGCGCCGATATCTATCGCCAGATGTCGTGAGACGGTCATAACATTTCTTCCACCTAATCCGGTATTGTTTACGTCTTGATTATACTCTTTCCTTCTTCATATTGGAATGGTTGTAAACAACGTAAATGAATGCTTATGATATATGAATGCTTATGAAACATTTACAAATAATGCGGAATATGATAAGATTTCACACGGTGAATGAACCTCGTGCGCGGTATACCGACTCTCCAACGGTAAGCTTCGTGTGTGGCGATTCGCGGTTGATATTTTATCAACGATAACATCTAAAGAGAACGTAGGAGGGTAAAATGAACAAACAGGAAATTATTAAGCAGTATGCCAGACATGAAGGGGATACAGGTTCACCGGAGGTTCAAGTAGCGCTTTTGACGGAACGTATCAATCATCTCAATGAGCACTTAAAACTTAACAAGAAAGATCATCATTCCCGACGGGGTCTTTTATTAATGGTAGGTCAACGCAGGGGTTTATTGGATTATTTGAAAAGAACAGATATCGAGTCATACAGATCGCTTATTACACAGTTAAATCTGCGGAAATAACCCGATGACAAACAAATGGATCGAAGCGTCATTAAAGGTTGCTTTGTTTTTGTACGCGTATTTCTGATTCAAGCTGAAGTGTCCGCTTGATTAGCGATAAATGATCATATAAAAGGAGAATTTCATGAAACAAGAATTATATACTATGAGTTTTGCGGAACGGCCGTTATCGTTTGAGTTTGGGAAGTATGCAGAACAAGCGTCGGGTTCCGTGTTGGTAAGATATGGTGATACGGTTGTTATTGTTAATGCGACGATGTCAGATAAACCTCGTGAAGGTGTAGATTTTTTTCCGCTGAGTGTTGATTTTGAGGAAAAACATTACTCGGTCGGTAAAATTCCCGGCGGCTTCATTAAAAGGGAAGGACGCCCTACAGAAAAAGCGACACTTACATGCAGGTTAATTGACCGTCCTATACGTCCCTTGTTTCCCAAAGGGATGCGAAATGATGTCCAAGTGGTAGCAACAGTGCTCTCCGTCGATACAGATTTGCCGCCGGAGATCCCCGCGATGATAGGTTCCTCTATCGCTCTATGCGTTTCGGATATACCATTCGGCGGGCCTACCGGTTCTGTAACAGTCGGTCGTGTGGAAGGTAAGTTTATTTTAATGCCCGATGCAAAAGCGAGAGAAGCCGGTGACCTTCACTTAATCGTATCCGGTACGAAAGACGCTGTTTTAATGGTGGAAGCCGGCGCTAAAGAAATAAGCGAAAACACCATGCTTGAGGCGATATTGTTTGCTCATGAAGCCATTAAAAACATCATAACCTTCCAAGAGAAAATTATCGCTGAAATCGGCGTTATTAAAAAAGAGGTTCACTATGTAACCATCAGCGAAGAAATCATGGCTGCCGTCAAGGAGTATGCTTACGAGCTGTGCTCCTTTACTTTTTCAACTTTTTCGCGTGAGGAGAGGCAACAACGGGAAGAGGACGCGAAAGCTAAAACGCACGCACATTTTGCGGATGTCTATCCGGGATGTGAATCAGAAATAAATGACGCTTTATACAGTATAAACAAACAGATTATGCGAAGTAAAATACTGACAGAAGGTGTTCGCCCGGACGGCCGCCATCTAAATGAAGTCAGGGAGATACGCTGTGAGGCAGGTCTTCTCCCGCGCACACATGGTTCAGCTGTATTCACCAGAGGCCAAACGCAAGTCTTAACAGTGACAACCTTGGGTTCTATGAATGAAGTACAAATCTTAGATGGCCTGTCGAATGATGATTTTAAACGGTATATGCATCATTATAACATGCCTTCGTATGCCACGGGAGAAGCCGGTAGGCTGCGTGCGCCCGGCCGTCGAGAGATTGGCCACGGCGCGCTGGCTGAACGAGCGCTAGAACCGGTTATACCATCAGAAGAAGTATTTCCTTATGCCATCCGCTTAGTCAGTGAAGTCCTTTCGTCAAATGGATCCAGTTCAATGGCATCCGTGTGCGGTTCCACATTATCACTTATGGACGCGGGTGTGCCTATACAAGCGCCTGTTGCTGGCGTAGCGATGGGGTTAATAAAAGATGAGCAAACAAATAATGTTGCCGTACTGACAGACATTCAAGGACTTGAAGACTTCTTAGGAGATATGGATTTTAAAGTAGCCGGTACCATGAACGGCATCACGGCTATTCAAATGGATATAAAAATTAAAGGCATCGATGAAGCGATTTTACGAAAAGCGTTAATACAAGCGTTGGAGGGCAGGCTGCATATATTAAAATTAATGTTAGAAACATTAGGGCAGCCGCGTGAAACGCTATCGCCATATGCGCCGAAGATCATCAGATTTATGATTAATCCGGAGAAAATTCGTGAAGTAATCGGGCCATCAGGGAAAATGATTAATAAAATTATCGCGGAAACCGGTGTAAAAATAGATATAGAAGACGATGGTAGCGTATATATCGCAACCCCTGACGAAAAGGCCGCGGAGAAAGCGAAAAGGATTATCGAAAGCATAGCTAAAGATATTGAAGTCGGCAATGTGTTTTTGGGTAAGGTCGTTCGAATAATGAATTTCGGCGCTTTTGTCGAGTTGGCGCCCGGAAAAGATGGAATGATTCATATATCGAAGTTGGCAAATCAACGCGTAGAAAAAGTAGAAGATGTTCTTTCCATTGGAGACGAGATAGAGGTCAAGGTAAGTGAAATTGATCCGCAAGGCAGGATTAATCTGGTCAGGAACGACTTGGACTATTCTAACCGGCGTATCGTGCCGGTTGTACAACCCGATAAATCGCGTCCGCCGAGACGAAACGCGTAATTGGTCAAATTGAGCTCATCATCTGTGTACGATCAATGGACACTCAGTAACGGCCTGCGCGTTATAGGTGAGCGAATGCCGCATATCCGTTCGTGCACCGTGGGTATTTGGTTGCCTGTCGGGTCCGCGTTGGAGGACAGCCGGAATAATGGCTTAAGCCACTTTATAGAGCATATGCTGTTCAAGGGTACAGAAAAAAGATCGGCTCGAATAATCGCCGAAGAAATGGACTCAGTTGGCGGGCATCTTAACGCTTTTACAGGTAAAGAATGCACTTGCATCCACGCGAAGGTTCTCGACGAGAACCTTTCTATGGCTATTGACATACTTAGTGATTTAGTACTCCATTCGTTGTTCACTCATGAGGATATAGATAAAGAAAGACTTGTGATCCTGGAAGAAATTGCCATGAACGAGGATACGCCTGAAGATGTCGTTCATGAAATGCTTGCAAGCGCTCAGTTTTGTCAAAAAACATATGGCATGCCGATTTTGGGTACAGAATGTAATATAACTCGTTTTAAGCGTTCAGATATCCAATCTTTCTATAATTTACACTATTGCCCGAGTCAAACGGTTATATCCATAGCGGGAAACTATTCTCCGGACGAGTTTATCACCCAAATCGATTCAGTATTTGGCCAATGGAAGAATACATTGGTTCCTAAACCGCAAATCAAGACCGAAACGCTTAGCGGCACTAAAACAACGCGTGAAAAAGATATCGAACAGTTACATATTTGTTTGGGATTTCCGGGTTTATCTATGCAGGATGAACGGAACACGGCTTTATCCGTATTCAACAATGTCGTTGGTGGTAGTGTTTCGTCACGGCTGTTTCAACATATTAGAGAGGATTTGGGCTTGGTTTATTCGGTTTACTCCTATCCATCGTTTTATACATGCTGCGGTACATTTACCATATATGCGGGCGCCTCTCCGCAGAAGGCAAATGAGGTTCTAACTCTCATTCAAAACGAAGTAGCCGCTGTTAAGAAAAATGGCATTCATCCGGCAGAGGTCAATAAAGCCAAAGCGATGCTGCGAAATGCATATCTTTTAGCTTTAGAAAGCCCGACTGCTCGCATGCATGCCTCCGGCAGAAGTATTTTACATTTGGGATACACAAGGACACATGAAGAAGAACTTCATAGAATCAATAACATTTCAGTCGACGATATTCAAGAAGTTACCGCCTTACTTTTATCAGAACCCGTTGTTCTCTCCGTTTTAGGGAGAGCTGTTGACATATTTAACTAATAAACACTACCATCGTTGATAATCTGCTCACTGTATGAAAGGAAAAGTATGACAAGAGTTCAAATGAAAACACCTCTCGTGGAAATAAATGGTGATGAGATGACGCGTGTATTATGGGAAATGATCAAGGAAAAACTCATTTTACCTTATATCGACTTAAAAACTGAGTATTATGACCTAAGTCTGTCAAATCGTGACGCTACCGATGATCGCATAACAACAAGCTGTGCTGAGGCAATCCGGCGTCTTGGTGTTGGCGTAAAATGCGCTACGATAACGGCTAACAAACAACGTATGGCAGAATACAGTTTAAAGCAGATGTGGAGCAGCCCAAATGCTACCATTCGGTCCATTCTGGATGGGACGGTTTTTCGCAAACCGATTATCGTGAAAGGAATTAAACCTTTTGTTCCTGCATGGAAACAACCGATAATAATAGCACGACATGCTTTTGGCGATATGTATAAAGGTGTCGAATGGTATACTAATGAGCCGGGCAAAGCGGCAATGATTTATTATTCAGGTGAATCATCCCATCTAATAGATATATGTCGTTTAGATGGACCCGGTGTCTTGCAAAGTATCTATAATACTGACGCGTCTATTTATTCCTTCGCTAACGCTTGTTTTCAATATGCTTTATCAGAGAGACTTAGTCTTTGGTTTTCCGCAAAAGACACTATTTCAAAAATATATGATCATCACTTCAAAGATATTTTTCAAACATTATACCATGAGCGGTACGAAAAAGACTTTGCATTATCAGGTATTTCGTATACATACATGCTTATAGATGATGCGGTTGCTCAGGCGATAAGGAGCTGTGGTGGTTTTGTTTGGGCGCTGAAGAATTATGACGGAGATGTTATAAGCGATCTGGTGGCCTCCGCGTATGGTTCTTTAGCGATGATGACAAGCGTATTGGTGTCTCCGGATCAAAAGTTTGAGTTTGAAGCGGCACACGGCACGGTGACGCGTCATTACTATCGCCACTTGAAGGGTGAGGAAACCAGTACGAACCCGGTTGCGACTATTTTTGCTTGGACAGGGGCGATTAGAAAAAGGGGTGAATTAGATAAAACATACGATTTATGCGCATTCGCCGATAACCTGGAAAGAGCGACACTTATGACCATCGAAGGTGGTACGATGACCGGAGATATTGCAGTGCTATACGATGGCTACCCGAATCAAGTCAGCAGCGCACAGTTCCTGCAATGTGTCGCAAATGCAATATAAACTTATATGATTAAAACATCAACTCGCGAACAGCGATAATAACTGCAAGATGCAAGGGGTAAAACGAGTAACCTAACCATTGAGGTAATCGTACCTTTGATTTCATAGGAATCAACATGAAGGGCAGCGCCAGGATAGCCATTCCTTGAAGACGGATGAATGAACTAAGCATACTACCTACTATCGGCCAGCTTGTAAAATTCAACGGAACACCCAGTACAGACCTGATTGTGCTGCTTGTAGAACCCCAAAACAGACAAAATGCAACCATTAAGGAGATAAGGGCCGGCTTTGAATGTATTACAAAATAGAGCAGAATAATCAGTAATACACCCTTCCAACCATAATCACATACAATTAAATCAGCAAGGCATAAGGCAACTATCGGCCCCCAAATGTGGCTGTAATTCCATTTTGACTTTATCGCGTATAAAGCGCTTACACCTAAAAAAATGGTTGCAAAAATATTAAGCTCATGCCATCGATGCCCTAAAGACCACATGTAGAGAGGTTGTGATACGAGACCGGTTACGAAAATTCGCAATAAGTACTTAGGGCAAGATTTCGTATAACAAACACCTACCGCGGCGCAATAACAATACAAGGGAAATGCAATACGACCTACGATACGAAACTCCGGGATGGCGGGAAAGAATACTTTTCCAACGTGATCCATACACATAAAAACGAGTGCGATAATTTTTAGTAAGGATGTGTTAGTGTTCCCGGCAACCAATGGTCTGTTAGACAATGTTTCCTGCATGACTGGTACCTCCCCTTTCAGATATTATACCATGCTCCTTGCATAAAAACACATGATAAGATACACTGAAACATGATATTCTCATGAGGTATTATGTGTGATATATAACAAGTCTTATTTTAAAGCATTTATCGGGGACAAATCATTTTATAAGACCGCTCTGATCATTATGGTCCCGGTAGTATTCCAAGAACTGATTAGTACATTATTTGCAGCCGTTAATAACGTAATGGTAGGACAACTAAGTGAATTAAGCATCAGCGCCATATCTGTAGCTAACAGGCCGGCCTTAATTTTTTATGGCCTTTTCTTCGGAATTACTGGTGCCGCCAGTCTTATGCTTAGCCAATATTACGGTGCTAAGCAATACCATCAATGCCAAGGTATTTTCATACTGGCACTGGGTACCGGGATTGTTTTAGCTCTTTTCTTCAGTGCGTTTTTATATTTCTTCCCAGGCTATGTAATGCATATTTTCGTTAGCGATAAATCAACTGTTGCTATAGGTGTGGAGTATCTCCAGATAATAGCCTTTAGTTATCTGCCGGTAGCTGTGACGACAACATGCTTGTTCTCAATGCGTGCGCTTGGGAACACAAAACAACCTATGTTCGTCAGTATGCTTACTGTCGTACTAAACGCCGTATTAAACTACATCTTCATTTTCGGTCATTTAGGTATGCCTAAAATGGGCATTCAAGGCGCGGCGTGGGGGACTTTACTATCAAGAATAATAGAAATGATTATCTACCTCATGATAATAACCCAAAAGAAGACTGTCTTTTCGCTGCGTATACGAAGCGTAAAAGAATTAGGGAAACCTATTCTTAAAAGTTATATCGAAAAAGCCATACCATTGACTATCAATGAAATTCTTTGGACAGTAGGTATGGCAATCTTTTTTTGGACTTATGCGCAAATAGATGAGGGCTCATTACCGGCATATGCAATCTCCGATATTATTATTCAAATTGGTTCCTCCGTGTCCATGGGTATCGCTTCCGTTGTATCTTTCATCATTGGAGTCAATCTGGGAGCGGGTGAATTTCACGAGGCGAAGGAAAATATGAAAAAGCTTTTTGCTCTTTCATTATTTGTTGCTATGGCTTCTATCATGTTTATATTCATCTTAATCCCATGGCTTCCTGGTGTTTTCAACGTGGCGCCGGATTTGGAATCGCTTACTAAAAAGCTTGCTATGCTAGGCGCAATCTTTGTTATTCCGAATACATTATATGGAGCATGCTTTTTTTGTTTAAGAACGGGCGGCGATACCCGAACAGCCGCCTTACTGGATAGTGGTTACATGTGGATACTACCGGTGCCTGTGGCTATTCTAATAAGTCTCTTTGGCAAAGGGCATATGGGGTTGCTTGAAACGCTCTTTATCATTCAAATACTAACAAATGCGAAACTCATCCTGGCGATTCGTGCGGTACGCAAGGGAAAGTGGATAAAAAACATTACCCTGCTGGGTTGATGATATACATGAGGATGCATGAGGAAATTTCGGTTTTCTTAAGATAGGTTTTAAAACAGATTGACGCTTTAAACAGCCCGTGTTACATTCAACTGAGATGAATCAAGAGGAGCCGTGAGAATACTTGCAAATTGAAAACTTACTGGGAATGGTTCAAAAACCGGCTCGCTATACGGGGGAGGAACTGCATTCTATAAAAAAACCTTGGGAAACAACTGCTTTACGTTTTGCTTTTTGCTTTCCGGATATATATGAAATTGCCATGTCCCATCTGGGGATAAAGATTTTATACGGCATTGTCAACAATTGTGAGGACATGCTTTGCGAACGTGTTTTCATGCCGTGGACGGATATGCGTCAACTGCTGATTAAGCACCGTTTACCTCTTTTTTCCATCGAGTCGAAGATCCCGCTTAATCAATTTGATATTATCGGATTTACATTACAATATGAAATGAGTTATACAAGTGTCATAGATATGTTATCGCTGGGCGGGGTTCCTGTGTGGTCATCTGAGCGCAGTCAGGCAGATCCAATTGTCATAGCAGGCGGTCCATGCGCCTTTAATCCCGAACCTCTGGCAGATTTTATAGATGCTTTTGTTATTGGTGATGGCGAAGATGCAATACTCGATGTGCTAAACCTGATAAAAACAGCTAATAAAGAAGGACTTACGCGTCTTGCTGTCTTATGGAGGCTTGCGGATATCAAAGGTGTATATGTCCCTTCACTGTATGATGTACAATATAGCAACCAAGGCTCTCTGCTAAACATGAGTCCAAAGCCAGGATTTATCATTCCTGAAAAAATCGAGAAACGCATTGTCAAGGATTTAAATGCCGCCTATTTCCCATGTGATTTTCCATTACCCTACATTGAAGTGGTTCACGATAGGGCAGTACTTGAGGTCATGAGAGGATGTACAAGGGGCTGCCGTTTTTGCCAAGCAGGGATGATATATCGTCCGGTCCGGGAACGGGAGCCTGTACGACTCGCGGAAACAGCCTTCGATTTAGTTAAAAATTCCGGTTATGATGAAGTCTCATTGACTTCCTTGTCAACCGGTGACTACAGTGGTTTAAGTAAACTTGTAATGAATATTAAAAATATTCTTGAGGGGAAGAGGGTAACTTTATCTTTTCCCTCATTGCGCGTAGATGGTAAGTTAGATGAAATGCTGGAAGATATTGAAAAAACACGAAAAACCGGTATTACGTTTGCGCTTGAAGCCGGAACGCAGCGTTTGCGTGATGTCATTAATAAGGGCATTCATGACGATAACCTGTTTATGTCTGTTAAAAGCGCGTTTTCACATGGCATAGGCCGCATTAAGCTATATTTCATGATCGGATTGCCAACGGAAACCATGGAGGATCTGGATGGTATCGCTCATGTGGTAAAGGAAATTAAACGAATTTATTATGCCTTACAAAAAGAGAAAAGACCGCGCCAGTTAATCATTACATGCAGTGTATCCGTGTTTGTTCCTAAAGCGTTTACTCCCTTCCAATGGGTATCTCAAGATACAGAGGAAGTCATTAAGGAAAAACAATCCTACCTTCGTTCTATTATGAAGATGAAAGACGTGGTTTATCATTGGCATGATCCGGAAACAAGTGTAATCGAAGCGTGCTTCTCACGTGGTGACCGACGATTATCCGCAGTGCTATACAGGGCTTGGGAATTGGGGGCGGTATTGGAGGGATGGTCAGAGTTGTTTAAAGTTTCTATTTGGCGTCAGGCGTTTGAGGATACTGATCTGTCGTTGTCCTATTATACAGCGCGGGAACGAGATAAAAATGAATTTTTACCATGGGATATCGTTCACGCGGGTGTCAGCAAAGCATACTTATGGAATGAGTATAAACGTGCCCTAAATGGTTTGCCAACAGCGGATTGCAGAAAGGCATGCTATCATTGCGGTGTTCATCAACTGGAAGGAGGATGCTTCAATGAGAGTCTGGATCGTGTTTGAAAAAGGAGAAGCGATACGCTACATCAGCCATCTTGATTTAATGCGTGTCTTTCAACGCATACTCGTCCGCAGCGGATTAAAATTGATATACAGTTTGGGATTTAATCCTCATATCTTACTCTCGCTTGCTTCCGCATTGCCTGTCGGCATATGCGGAATGCGTGAAATCGCTGATATAAGGTTAGAAAACCAATATGAAAAAGATGCTATCCTCACTGCCTTAAGGCGTGAATCACCGCCGGGTATAGTGATTCATGATGTCATCAGTGTTAGAATAGATTGCCCCTCGCCGGCTGCTTTATTATACGCTAGTGAATATGCTGTCCGGCTTGATGCTCAGATGCTTGCGTCAATAAACCAACACATACCTACCTTGTTTCTTCTTAAAGACGCTCAAGTATCTTATAATGTGAAGGGTATCGATAAACATATCGATATAAAACCCTTGGTTTTATCGTTGATATGTAATGTAAACAATCTCGTCATGGTAGTGGTTACGCATCAAAACACTGTTTGTAAACCGCAGTATGTGTTAAAAAAACTGGCAGAATTAGCTGAGATTAATGATTTCCAGTGGAAGGGTATCACGAGAACGCATATGTTTTTATCTTCCGGTGAAGGCCGTCTGCAGTTTTTAGAGTGTGCCGGCAGCAGCTGCTAATTTATATTTAAATGTCGGAGCGTCATCATGAATAAAGATTACAAAGACATGCCAAATGATGAACATAAGAATCTGCGAGACTATATGACATATGTTAAAAACCATCACAGAAAACCTTCTTCTTTTTATGTTATAACATATGGCTGTCAGATGAACGCCCGAGACAGTGAAACATTAGCCGGTATGTTTCTAGAAATGGCTATTCCTGAAGCGCTTTCAAAAGAAACAGCCGATATTATCCTTGTCAACACATGCTGCGTACGTGAAAACGCAGAACGCCGCGCTTTTGGTAACATCGCATGGCTCAAAGAGCTTCGTAAAGAGAATCCTTCAATGATTATCGGGGTATGCGGATGCATGATTCAGCAAGAAGGAATCGATCGTGTTATAGCCCAAGATCACCCATACGTTAATTTTGCATTTGGAACGAGCAACCTGCATCATTTTCCTCGTCTATTGCTAAATGTGCTGGATGAGTTGTCTCCATCCATTGCTGTTCATAACGTAACCTCTCCGCAAATATTAGAGGGCATGCCCGTCTCCAGAAAAAACCCTTATACAGCCTTTGTCACCGTTATGTATGGTTGTAATAATTTCTGTTCCTACTGCGTTGTACCATACGTCCGGGGACGAGAACGTTCTCGCGAACCCGAAAGCATTATAAATGAAGTAAAGACGTTAAGGGATAGCGGTGTCCAAGAAATTATACTGTTGGGCCAGAATGTTAACTCTTATGGGTTGGGTCTAAGCAAGCATATTACTTTCCCGGATCTACTTAAAGAGCTGGAGTTAACACAGATACCGCGTATCCGTTTCATGACATCACATCCAAAGGATTTTACCGATAAGTTGATACAGGTTTTAGCGGAATCCCGTTGTTTTCTTCCGCATGTTCATTTGCCCGTACAGTCGGGAAGCAATGAGATATTACGTGCGATGAATCGCAGATATACACGTGAAATGTATATCGAGTTGGTTAGCAAGATTCGTCATGCTATTCCCTGTGTAGGAATAACGACAGATATCATTGTAGGTTTCCCGGGTGAAACAGAAAATCATTTTTGTGATACAATGTCTCTTGTCAAACAGATTGGGTTTGATGCAGCATACACTTTTGTATATTCGGCGCGTAAGGGTACGGTTGCGTACAATATGCCGGGTACACTACCCAAAGAGATAACGCGTGATAGGATTCTGCGGCTAATAGCATTACAAAAAGAGTGTACACAGGCTGTGTATCAGTCCTTACTAGGTAGTATAGAGTATGTCTTGGCAGAGGGGTTATCAAAAAGGGGAGAACGGAGTATTTACGGGAAGGGACGACGCGGTATCACTGTTAACTTTTTAGGGTCGTCTGAGGATATCGGTCGAATTGTACGGGTTAAAATCACGGAAACAAGGGCATCCACACTAAGGGGATTTAAAATAGACGGCGAGGATTTATAATATGGCTTCAGTAACACCAATGATGCGGCAATACCTTACTATAAAAGAACAGCATAAAGATTGCATCCTGTTTTTTAGGCTCGGTGATTTTTACGAAATGTTTTATGATGATGCGCATATAGCATCCAAGGAACTGGACTTAGCACTTACCGGAAAAGAATGCGGCTTGGCTGAACGCGCCCCCATGTGCGGCGTTCCTTTTCATAGCGCCGATATGTATATTAATAAACTGGTTGCGAATGGTTTTAAAGTTGCTGTTTGCGAGCAAGTATCTGATCCGGCTGAAAGCAAAGGATTGGTGGACAGGGAAGTCATTCGTATAATTACATCGGGGACTGCTATTAGTGAAGCGAGCTTGGATGACCGTGAAAATAGTTTTCTGTTGTCAATATATGTTACAACCTCATCAATAGGGTTTGCTTATACAGATGTATCCACAGGTGAGTTTTATGTTATGCAGATGCCCTATGACGAAAAAGAGTTGTCAGATGTTATTATGCAAGTTCATCCAAAGGAAATTATCATAAACGACCTTTCGTTTTTCGATAAAAACCTTACCTTACAGGTACCTGTGTCTGAATATACAAAAAACGCTTTTCACACGGAAAGAGCGAAGGACACATTGCTGAAGCATTTCCGCGTAACCGTTTTGGATGGATTTGGTTTAACCAATGCTTTTAATCACGCTATATCTGCGGCTGGCGCGCTCATGCAGTATCTGAATGAAACTCAGAAAAACGCACTTCTCCACATTACGCAAATGCGTTTAGTACATCCCATGCGATATATGTTTCTGGATACAAATACAAGAAAGAACTTGGAGTTAACTGAAAGTATACGCTCCCGCCAAAAGACCGGTTCTTTGTTATGGCTGCTGGATAAGACATCAACCAGCATGGGAGGGCGTCTTTTACGCATCTGGCTTGAACAGCCTCTTATTATTTCGCATGATATACAAGAACGTCTTGATGCTATTGAAACATTGCTACAAAATCATATTCATATGATGTCTTTGCGTGATGAATTGGGTGAAATATATGATTTAGAACGCATGTTGAGCCGGATTTCGTACGGAACAATTAACGCCAGGGATTGTCTACAGCTAATGAACTCGTTGGACAGGGTAATCAACGTAAAAAAGATGATTGAAGATATCCATGAGCCCATGATATCCGGTATTTTCAAGCAACTGGACCCATTACCAGCTTTGACAGAGTTAATACGCAATGCGATTGATCCGAATATGAATCATATTGCAGCAGAAGTGGGAGTCATTAAAGAAGGCTATAATAAAACGCTGGATGAGTACCGCGTAACACTAAACAACAGTAAACAATGGATAATCAATCTGGAGTTACAAGAACGTTCGGAAACCGGTATTAAAAACCTAAAGATACAATATAACAAAGTGTTCGGATATTATATAGAAGTAACCAAATCATATTATAATCTGGTTCCGTTACGCTATCAAAGAAAGCAAACATTGGCCAATTGTGAGCGGTTCATTACGCCTGAGCTATTTGAAATGGAACAAAAAATATACAAAGCTCAGGACCAAACACAACGCTTGGAAAGCCTGCTCTTCGCGTCGCTTAAAAATGAAATAGCCTCTTACATTGCGCACATTCAACAAACAGCGACGGGTATCAAGGTACTGGATGTTCTTTTAACCTTGGCGGTAATAGCGCAAGAGAATAAATATGTTAAGCCTATAATAACAGAGGATCATGAACTAATCATAAAAAATGGGCGTCACGCGGTTGTGGAAAAAACAATGTCAGAAACAGGGTTCATACCGAACAACACCTTCATGAATGCTGACACGGAACGAATGCTTATTATCACAGGGCCTAACATGGCGGGGAAAAGTACTTATATGCGTCAAATCGCACTCATTGTCCTAATGGCTCATATTGGAAGTTATGTTCCCGCTGACGAGGCTATCATTCCTATCACGGATAGAATTTTTACACGCGTCGGTGCTTCTGACGAGTTGTCAACCGGCAAATCTACATTTATGGTTGAAATGGTTGAGACAGCGCATATACTCAACAACCTAACCAAGAGATCACTGGTCCTACTGGATGAAATCGGACGAGGAACGAGTACGTTTGACGGGTTAAGCATCGCGTGGGCTGTGGTTGAGTATTTATGTGCAATAGAACATAGGGGAGTAAAGACACTTTTTGCGACCCATTATCATGAACTCACCGAGTTGGAGGGCAGTGTTCATGGGGTGGCGAATTACTGTGTATCCGTAAAAGAGCAGGGTGAGGATGTCATATTCTTAAGGAAAATAATCCGCGGAGGGGCAGATAAAAGCTTCGGTATTCATGTGTCTCAAATGGCCGGGATACCTAAGCCGGTTTTTATCAGGGCGCGAGAAATTCAAGCCAGATTGGATGTATCGAACATCAACCAACGTGCCATAGGCAAGAATATTTTAGAGGACGAACAAAACCGATCCGGAGAGCAGGTAGGTCTCTTCGATTTTGCACAAGCAGAGCTCATAGAGGAAATACGGGGCACTGATGTCATGGCGTTAACCCCAATGGAAGCGATGAACAAAATTTTTCTTTGGCGTGAGAAAGCACGGAAACTAAAAATCGGACGGGATGTGAATAGATGACTGGGAAAATAAATAGACTGTCAGAGTCGGTTATAGGTAAAATGGCAGCGGGCGAAGTGGTTGAACGGCCTTCTGCCGTGATAAAAGAGTTAGTCGAAAACAGCATTGATGCAGATGCTAACTCAATTACCGTTCATATACGGGATGGCGGAACGACATACATACGCGTCACAGATAATGGCAAGGGTATCCCATCGGATGAAGTCCCCTTAGCTTTGGAAAGGCATGCGACTAGTAAAGTCACCAGTATTGATGATATTTACACGGTACAAACACTCGGCTTCAGAGGAGAGGCATTAGCGTCGATTGCAGCCGTATCAAAGACTGTTTTAGTAACCCGAGTACGACATACGGAATATGGCATATCCGTAACGAGCGTTGCTGGTAGAATTGAGCAAGTGCAGGATGAAGCCTGTCCGGAGGGTACCTCCGTTACAGTAAAGGATTTGTTTTTCAATGTACCCGTCAGGCTGAAGTTTCTAAAAAAGCCTGCTTATGAGGGTGCTTTAATTAACGATTTATTGACACGTTTTATACTCTCACATCCCGGTATATCTTTCAAATTTGTTAATGATGGAAAAACAATTTACCAAAGCGCCGGAAACGGATTGTTAGATGCGGCCGTGTTTTGTGTATATGGCAGACAAGCGCTTCAAAGCATGCATCCGATTGACGGTTCTATGAATGGTATCATTCTTTCCGGATTCGTGGGCGTAGGCGACCTTGCACGGAATAACCGCAGCGGCCAATCATTTTTTTTAAATGGAAGATATATAAAAAGCTTCGCATTATCTAAAGCATTAGAGAGAGCTTGCCGCGAAAGTATAATCAGCGGATCGTTTCCGATAAGTGTTCTACACTTAAAAATGCCATATGACCAGGTGGATGTAAATGTACATCCGAATAAAATGGAAGTACGCTTCCAAAATGAAAAGGCTGTTTCCGAGAGTATATATACAATAATTGCTGAAAAACTCGGTCAAGACAAGCTAACAACACGTTTCACCGAGAAAAAAACGAATGAAGTTTCCGTTGAAAGAATCATTCAAGAAGAAATTGTACGTCCGCTTCATACAGAACCCATACCATTGCCGCACAACCATGTTCGCGTGTTTAAGACACCTTCAATCATCAATACTAATGATAAGGGATTGGCGCACACCATATCCTTTAGGTCCTATCCGGATGATATACCAAAACAGTTTCAAACAGATGCTTCTGCTCCCTATACTCAAGTTATTCCAGATGACATTAATGTAAAAAACAGTGTGATTACAACGGAAACTCCAACTGGAAGCGAACAGTCCGAGTTACCCGTCAATATAACGGATATCAAAGTGTTTGGTACTTATTTAAATACTTATGTTGTCTTGCAATATAACGGAAAACTGGCCCTTATCGATCAGCATGCGGCACATGAGCGTTTGTTATTCGATGAGATGATGCAAGAAAATGACGCGACACAACGTTCCCAAATGATGTTACTGCCGCAAATAGTCGGTCTATCGCCAAAGGAAATGGTTGTATATCAAGAAAACGCCGATGCATTGCTGGCTGCCGGTTTTGAAATCGATGTATGCGGTGAAAACATGGTGCAGGTACATGCCGTGCCTGCCGTTTTGGGAGAAATGCGTGCAAATCATTTTATGATGGAGATATTAGACGAGTTGGATCAAAAAATACCGCTTTCTCTTGAAAAACGAAGAAGCATCATTTTACAAAAAGCCTGTAAGCACGCGGTAAAAGCGGGTGAAGCAATAACTAAAGAAGATATGGAGTATATCCTTGGCATCATGATTCAAAATGGCGTCCCACCGACATGCCCGCATGGCAGACCGCTAGTCATCATGTTTGATAAAACGGAAATTGAAAAACGATTCAAAAGAAGATAATGATAAATTGATGAAAGACGTTGTCATCATTATCGGTCCGACTGCTTCGGGAAAGACAAGGTTCGCTATTGAAATGGCGGAGCGTAGCGGTACGGAAATTATCAGCATGGATTCCATGCAAATATATCAAACCATGGATATAGGAACTGCAAAGCCAAACGCTGATGAGTTGAAGCGCGTTAAACATTATATGATAGACATCATTCATCCGGCACGCCAGTATTCCGTAGCGGAATACCGAGCAGACGCGGATAAATGTATACAGCGCATCCTCGCGAACGGCCGAGTTCCCATTGTTACAGGCGGTACGGGATTATACTTTAAAGCGCTTACCAATAATATGCACCTAGGTCATACCGCGGCTAATAAGCAAATACGTGAACATTATGAAAAATACCTTCAGGAAAACGGAATCTTTCGATTACATGAAAAATTAAAGATGGTTGATCAAAAGTCTGCAGAAAGGTTGCACCCGAATGATACGCGCCGTGTTATTAGGGCATTGGAGGTATACGATGTGACGGGCTTCCCTATAGGTGACAGAGAGCCTTTTTCACCTATTAGTCAATATAAATTTACCATTGTAGGCCTATATGTGAATCGCGATGAACTAATTACCAGAATAAACCGCCGGATAGGTAGTATGGTTAAAGCAGGATTAGCTGATGAGGTAGATCAACTGTTAAAAATGGGTGTAACCGCAGAATCGCAATCAATGCAGGGTATCGGATATAAAGAATTCATTCCATATGTACGCGGTCTCGTGACGTTGGATGAGGCTGTTGAACAAGTGAAGGTAAGAACAAGGCAATATGCTAAAAGGCAAATGACATGGTTTCGCTCTGTAAAAAACGTTTTATGGATCAATGCCTTGGATTCTATACCAGAAAGTCATACACAGTATATTCAATCATTCATCGAGGGAGGTGTCAATCATGACTATGAAGTGCCTATTTGACAAAGCGGAACGAGATTTGTTCGAATACTTTCAAATGCTTGAACAAACCGAAATTATCAACACAGCCCGTATATTAAAGGCTTTTTCAAAATATGAAGTGGCTCAACGTCATTTCGCTCCGTCTACGGGTTATGGGTATAATGATACGGGCCGGGAAACTTTAGAAAGCATTTACGCTGAAATTTTTCAAACGGAAAGCGCATTGGTCAGACCGCATATAGCCTCGGGAACGCATGCGATTTCGTTATGTTTATTTGGTTTGGCAATACCGGGCGATCATATTTTATCCGTTACCGGAAAGCCTTATGATACACTTGATCAAGTCCTTGGACTTAACGGATTGCTTACAGGTTCTTTAAAAGAAATGAATGTGGATTTTTCCTATGTGAACTTAAAACCGGATGGTCAAGTGGATATAAAGGCAGTCATCGCCGCCATACAGCCTAATACGCGAATACTCATGCTACAACGCAGCTGTGGTTATGAGTGGAGGCCGTCTATCCTGCCTGAAGACATGCAAAGCATTTTCGAATATGTTAAAAAGAACCACTCCAATTGTATTACTATGGTGGATAACTGTTATGGTGAGTTTGTATGCGATTGTGAACCGTCTCATCTGGGGGCAGACATATGTGTGGGTAGTCTTATTAAGAACCCGGGTGGAGGATTGGCTCCGACAGGTGGATACATTGTTGGTTCTCAGGAAGCTGTCAATCGTATTTCTTATCGCTTAACTGCACCGGGAATTGGTAAAGAAATAGGTTCATATGCGGGCAGTTATCTACCGTTTTACCAGGGGTTGTTTCTTGCTCCGCATACAGTTACGCAAGCGCTTAAGACAGCCGCGTTAGCGGGCGCAGTGTTCGAAAAACTCCAAATACCCACTATGCCGGCCTCTCAATCAAAAAGATCGGATATTATTCAGGCGGCGTGTCTGCAAAAAAAGGAAAAACTGATAACTTTTTGCCGAAATATACAACAAAATTCTCCGGTTGACAGCATGGTGTGCCCGGAACCCTGGGATATGCCCGGATACTCCTGTGATATCATCATGGCATCCGGTTCGTTTATTGCAGGGTCCTCTTTAGAACTAAGCGCGGACGCTCCCTTAAAAGAACCGTACAACCTGTTTATTCAAGGAGGTCTCACTTATGCACACGGTAAACTGGCACTCATGAGTGCCATGGAAAGCATCATGGCTCTATAAGAATGGAAAAGGATTTATCCGTCTTGATTTATTACGGATATAAGTTCTTCAATCACTTTGTCAGCGTCAGTATAGTTAACTTGGCAGGTGCCGACCTGGTTATGGCCGCCGCCGCCGTATCGCAACATGAGTGCACCCACATTTGTATTAGAAGTCTTGTTAATAATGCTATGACCGACTGCTATGGGGCAGTTAAGTTTTCCTCGCCCGTCCACGACCCATATAGAAATATTCGCTTCCGGGAAGAGGGTGTAGACTAAAAATCTGTTCCCGGATTGAATAGATTCCACGCCGCGCAAATCGGTTACAATCACATTAGCATATAGTTTTGAATGCTTTAACAACATCTCGCGGAACAATGCGTTTTGCTCATGATAGAGGGCGACACGTTCATGCACATCCGGATTCTCTAGTATTTGATCAATTGTTTGCGTACGGCACGCATCGATAAGAACTTCCATTAATGTATAATTACTTATCCGAAAATCTCTAAATCTTCCCAAACCTGTTCGAGGATCCATGATAAAACCCAACAAGACCCATCCCTGCGGATTGGTAATATCTTCTGTTGTCAACTTCGCGGCATCAACTTTATCAACGGCCCAAATCATCTCATCAAACTTCGGGAATCTTTCCTTTCCACCATAATAATCATATATGACGCGGGCAGCGCTGTCAGCAATACGGCTTTCTCCTTTATAACCTACTCCTTCTCCTAAACGCGCGTTCTCACTTGAGTGATGGTCAAACCATAGACCACATCCTTTAACATATGGAACATTAGCTAGAATATCATCTTCTTGAACCTCTACTAAACCATCTTGAATGTCCTTTGGATGTACGAATTTCCATGAGTCAATCATACCCAGTTCTTTGAGTAAGGCTCCGCATGCCAATCCATCAAAATCGGAACGAGTCAGTAAACGCATTTCACTCACTTACCTTTCACAGTTTGCCGAAATGATCTATCTTTTGATACTATGTTATACTAACATATAATGTCTGATAAATCTATAAGTTTAAGGATGCATGTATTTGTTGTATTAGGGTCTAATCGGTGTCAAATCGGTTGTAAGAGTTAGGGTCTATATGTTGATCTTATTCCAACATTAACATAAAATAAAAGATGCCTTGCCAAATGTAAAAGGGATGAACGTTCTATGAAATCATATTTATATAGTCTTATGGGGCGGTATTTTGCCCGAACTGTAGGGAGCGTGTGCAACAAGATACATTACTAAAATGGATAAAAAAGAAGCGTATAGACTTGTACCATCCACGTTTAATAGTATGAAGGTGTGATAGGATGTACGTAGAATCGGTTAAACTGACCTTTTATATTCCGCAAGCCGCTTCATTAAAAGACAAGCGGCAAGTCTGCCATAGCCTCATCGATAAAACCCGTCAGCGTTTCAATGCGTCTGTCGCTGAGGTTGGAACACAGGATTTCCATCAAACGCTAACAATCGGGGTATCCGTCGTATCTAACGAACTGTCTCATGCTCAGAACATGCTAGACGAAATAATACGGTATATGGAAGAACATGCTGATGCTGAGTTGACTGGTATCTTTAAATAGGTTTAGGAATTTGTTGTAAAACAGAATCAAGTTAAGTGAATAGTCTCGGTTAACCACCGATAAAATCAATTAGCGTCATGATATCCAATGCATGGTCACCTGTGTGTTCCGCGGCTTTTTTGCCTGCCTCGCCATGAATAAAAGCGCCCATTTGTGCGGCTAAGTAAGGGCAATTTATGTCTTGAGCATAAAGAGCGGCGATAATCCCGGTTAATGCATCCCCACTGCCCCCTTTAGCCATGGCTGGGGTACCGGATATATTAAACGCTGTATGTGACAAGTCTTTTATGATACTGGTCGCGCCCTTTAGCAATACCGTTCCTCCCAGCATATCTTGAAGCGCAGCGGCAAAGGCAATGCTGTCATCCGGCGGCTCATGAATAAATCGTTTGGCTTCACCCGGGTGAGGCGTAAAAATATAGTGATCGCGTTTTGTTCTTAAATGATCGTATAACGCCAGTAAATTTAGCGCGTCCGCATCCCATACAACAGGTTTACCGGAAGCAATTACTGCCTCGATGATGGGAATACGGCTCTCATCATGTCCAAGCCCGGGGCCGATGGCGACAATATCGGCTATTTCACATGCGTTCCCGGTAACAGTAGAATAGAAAGCATAATCTTTCGGTAGCTTTATACCCATAGCGCCAGGCACAATAGTTTGAACAACAGATAAAACCCCCTCATCACACAGAAGCGTTACCAAACCGGCGCCTGTTTTAATGGCTGCCTTCGCGCAAATGGCGGCTGCTCCAGCCATCCCTTCACTTCCGGCGATAACAAGCACATGCCCATACAATCCTTTATGGGAGTTTTTTCTGCGCAGGGGGCGATAAGCCTTATAATCATTCAATACTGCTATATCAACTAAATCGGCCGGATCAAATGAGTCTGGTATACCGATATCGGCAATGATGACATCGCCTGTGTAATCAACAGCATTTTTTAAGTATAGACCTGTTTTAGGGCGATGGAATGTTATCGTTTTCTCCGCTATCACGGCGGACCCTAGTATGTCTCCTGTTGTCCCATGAATACCTGATGGTATATCACAGGCCAACACAGGAAGGCCACTTTGATTGATTCGTATAAAAAGGTTGGCCATTTCGGTGCTCGCAGGTTGATCCATGCCTGTTCCGAATATGGCATCAACAATTATATCCGTATCTCTCGGGATGGATGGCAGATGTCCCTCAATTGGAGTGATAACCATATCCGGGCGTGTGGTTTTCAAGAGGCTTAAGTTTAAAAGCGCGTCACCATGAAGTTTATCGGGGTATAAAACCCATACATCGCATGGCCCGCGGTATAGCCTTGCGGCAGCCAGGCCATCTCCGCCATTGTTACCAAACCCGCATATAAAGAGTACGCGTTTTTTATCAGTGCCAATCGCTCTGACTAACGCCAAAGCGGCATGTTCCATGAGCAGGATTGAAGGGCATCCTGTTTTTTTCATAAAAGTGGTTTCTATTTGACGCATTTGAGTTGATGTGACAGCCTTTATCAATCGTATGTCCCCTTTTCTAAAATGGCAACAGCAATGGCAAGCCCGGCTTCATGCGTGATACTCAAGTGTAGTGTATGCAATCCAACAGCTTGTGCTGCCTTTCCTAAAAACTTGTAATAAGGTTGTCCTTGAAGTGTGTGACAGATTTCGATTTCAGATAAAGGGATGGAGGCAATTCCAATACCTAAGGCTTTTAACGCAGCTTCTTTGGAAGCAAATAAAGAGGCAAGCGTTTGAACTGCCTGCTTCCCCTTACTTCTAATATAATCTTGCTCACCGGATGTGAAATACCTATGAGCAAAATTCGATTCAAGCGCCTTAGATTCAAAACGGCTAATTTGACAGGCGTCGATTCCAATACCCAGAATCATATCGCGTTTCCTGCGATAACACCGTTATAGATAGCCATAGCCATGACCTCAGCTGCAGCGGCACATAAAGTGACGAAATTTTGGTCGATATCCACGCGGCCGGTAGCTAAGGAAAATACAATATCTCCGTCTAGTTGCGTATGGACAGGGCGAATAGCACGGGCAAAGCCGTCGTGAGATACGGTGGCGAGTCTGTTGACTTGTTCTTTATTGAGTACTGCATCCGTTGCGATAACCGCAAGTGTCGTGTTTTGACCGGGAGCCAGTTTTTTTAAGGAAGAGGCACCCGGCGATGTTCCCAACATAAGGCTCATCACCTCGACCTTTGTGTCATCATCCATCGTGCCGCATGCAACCAATCTACCCGTCATGGGATGATAGATGTCACCAACCGAGTTAACAACGGCCAGCGCTCCGATAGTGATACCGGAGGGAAGGGTAATGGATGCAGTTCCTACACCACCCTTCATTGGTGTTGCACCCGGCACCAATTTACCGACAGTTGCACCGCATCCTGCTCCGATGCATCCTTGCTGTGTGGATTTTTGCGCTTTTTGACAAGCATTGAGTGCCATTTTAGCATCCGGACGAATGGTGGCGTCACCGACATCCAAATCATATAACACTGCGGCAGGTACGATGGGTACTTTGATATAACCCATATCAGCGCCGACACCGGATTTTTCTAAATAACTCATCACACCATCAACCGATGCTAATCCATATGCGCTTCCACCGGATAATACAATGGCGTTAATCTTTTCAATTAGGTTCCCCGGACGCAGAAGATCAGTTTCTCGTGTACCGGGTGCGGCACCTCGTACATCGACACCTCCGACTGCACCGTCACCGCCGGCTAACACAACGGACAAGCCGGTTCGTGCTGTTCGATTCTCAGCATGACCTACACGAATACCATGCACACGCGTGATATCACCGGGAAATAATGTTGCCACAACCGCTTCACCTCCGAAAATTTACAATGGTATTATCATAGTGATAGTAAAAACTGCTTCCCTTCCTCAATGCTGTTTATAACTGCTTGTGCCGCAGTCCCTCCCGGTAAAGAACGTTTATTAATGCATGCGGATAGGGAGATGGCTTCAAAAACATCATGATCAAACGCTTGATGGAAAGAAGTGATTTCCTCAAGAGATAAATCGATAAGTGCTTTGTTTTTTTCAACACAATAAACAACCAACTTGCCAACTGCTCGGTAAGCATCCCGGAAAGGTATCCCTTTTTTTACTAAATAATCCGCGCAATCCGTAGCATTGATGTAGCCTTGATTTGCCGCGTTCGACATCTGTTCCGTATTGAAAACCAGTGATTGCAACATACCGGTCATGACGGACAATACCATCACGAGGGTATCATGCGTATCGAAAAGTGCTTCTTTATCTTCTTGCATGTCTTTGTTATATGCAAGCGGTAATCCCTTCATAACAGTCAGCATTGAAAGCAAATGGCCATAGATACGACCGGTTTTAGCACGAGAAAGCTCGGCCATATCCGGATTTTTCTTTTGCGGCATCATACTGGAACCTGTAGCAAACCCATCATCTATATCAATAAAGCGAAACTCATCGGTATTCCACAGAATGATTTCTTCGCTTAAACGACTGATATGCATAGCGCATGTAGCGGCGGAAGAAAGGTAGTCAAGTATAAAATCCCGGTCACTGACGGCATCAAGTGCGTTTGATGATATTCTGGAAAAACCGAGCAAACACGCCAACATGCTGCGATCAATAGGGTAGGAAGTTCCGGCAAGTGCCCCGGAACCTAAAGGCAGCACATCAGCCGACTGGTGTGCATGGGAGAGTCTTATAACATCACGTGCGAACATATTAAAGTACGCCATTAGGTGAAAAGCTAGCGTGATAGGCTGCGCTTTTTGCATATGTGTATATCCGGGCATCAATGTATTAATATGATCTTGCGCCAGTGTTAGCAGAACACCCATTAAATTTTTAATTAGCACGATGGTTTCATCACATGCTTCTTTACAGTACAATCTCATGTCCAAGGCAACCTGATCATTTCGGCTGCGTCCGGTATGTATACGCTTTCCGGCATCGCCGATACGCTCAGTTAGACAGGATTCAATAAACATATGAATATCTTCAGCGTCGTTTATAAAAGTAAGTTTGCCTGTGTTAATATCATGGAGGATATTGTCTAAGCATTTTATAATGGCATCCGCATCTGCGGCGGATAAGATACCGGTCTCCTTAAGCATGGTCGCATAAGCGATGGAACCTTTTATGTCCAGGCGATATAACCTATGGTCATAAGACAGGGATTGGTTGAAACGATCCGCCATTTTATCGGATTCTTTTGAAAAACGCTCATTCCAAATCTTCATTTTTAGGCCTCGGTTCTTTTTTCTTTTTAACCGAGAAGATAGTTAGGATGGCTCCGGCAATCAGTGACAGGTAAAAAGTAAAAAATCGCCAAATCAACAGGGCAACAAATAAAGTGTTTTGAGGGAAAGCATGTGCAAAGTAAATAGCGAAAAACCCCTCCTGTGCACCTGAACCGCCCGGTAAAGGAGTATACGATGCGGAAATATACAAGAGTATGGCAATGGTTACTAACTCCGTTATACGAATGCCGGTCATACCAAAGGCATAGTATACAGCAGTGGGGATGAATGCCCATACGATGACTTGAACGGATGAGATGGCTAATTGAATAATTAGCTCACGCGGATGCTTTAGCATAAAAATGATGGATGTGTGAAACGCGGATAAGTTTTTCTCCCATCGTGCTCTCGCAGTTTTTGGATCTTTACAAATATGAAGAAGTGTACCGATTTTAATAAAGATAATAATAAGCAATCGTACCATACGGCGGCTTATGGCTAACATAACAACAAATGTAACAGATATGGAGTTAAAGATATATCCCAATACCAGTATCCACATCTGGTTATTGAGCACCATAAAGATATACTCTTTATTAACCAACCAAAAGATTGTGCCAATAATCATTAGCATAAACTGGAAGCAAAAAAACTTAACGGTAAGCGCGCTGGATCCTATTCCGATAGGAACATCGCGCTTTTTCATATAGTAAACCTGCATTGGCTGGCCGCCGGATGCGCTTGGGGTCAGGTTACTGTAGTACATGCCAATGATTGTAATAAAAAGCATGGATCTAAAAGATACCTTGTATCCTTGAGGTCGTAAGATGAGAAAGACAGTCATTGCATCCAAACAAGTGAAGAGTGCGACTAACAGAAAGCATACCAATAGCCATAACGGCGAAACGGATGTCATCGCATCCCATAATCCGGACAACTCGTTACCGCTGATTCCAATATATAATACGATAAATAAAGTTAAAAGAATAAATCCGTAGTTTAAGAACCGTTTCGTACTCGCCTTCATATACTTCCCCAACCTTGTAAAATACGAAACGAGTATAGCATACCGATGGCATGACCACAAGTAGACTAACCCGGTTGGTTTTACCCGGTTGTATTTACTTGTTGATACATTACGATAAGCTACCCCCAATAGAAGGAGAATATGCAGGTAATGCGATTATGATATCATCGTATCAAAAGGTTCCATACTAACTGCTCGAATAATCATTTGTGCTAAAGAATAAGTTTTATGCTGTGCGGAGAATTGAACATGAAGAAGGAACTCATATGTTCCGCCAGACCCCCGTATGGGGCTCGCAGCAACTCCGATTACAGATAGGTTTGGAAAATTATTTAACGCCGTAACAAGCGTGTTCAGGATATTAATATAAGAAGATTGAGGTATAATGCCGCTTCTGCGTGCTTGCGGATCGTTTATTTCAAAGAGTGGTTTGACGAGGCATATAACTTCTCCCTTTTTACGTAAGATGCTTTGATAGATGGGAATGCCCTTCAAAACGGATAAATAGCTTAAATCCATACACCCTAAATCAGGCGGCGGTTCAAGTGTGAGCAGTTTAGGGTGGCTGATATTTGTTTTCTCATAGTTTTGGACACGCTTGTCCTGACGCAGTTTGCCGCTGAGTTGACCAAATCCTGTATCCACAGCGTATACCATGCGCGCGCCATGTTGCAATAAACAGTCAGTAAAGCCGCCTGTACTTGCTCCGGCGTCAAAACATACACGCCCTTGTACGTCAATATTAAAAGCTTTGATAGCATACTCAAGCTTTATACCCCCACGTGAAACGAACCGGTTGTCCTTACCTTTGACGATAATGGGAGTTTTCGGGTCGCAACATTCCATTAAAGACTTTGCGCGTTGTTGCCCGATATAAACTTTTCCTGCTAAAATGTAAGGCAACGCTTCTTCTTTATTTTTGAAGAGGTTATCGTTAATGAGCCTATCGAATAATGGGACTAGCTTTGGCATAAGTACTCCGGCTTTGTAATGTACAGCATGATGATAGCATGCGTGCGGGAACACCGCAACAAGTAATTGCCTAACTCATCATGTGAGATGGTTCTTTGTGAGATTGATGAGTTGTTTTTCAACCTATCACGTGATATGATGTTTTCGCAAAAAATACTACAATTAGGGAGGATTGAACACATGGCATACAAGATTACCGATGATTGCATTAACTGCGGACTCTGCATAGATGAATGCGCCGTACAAGCCATATCGGAAGGAGATGGCAAGCATGTCATCGATCCGGATAAGTGTATCGATTGCGGTATATGCGCAGATGCTTGTACATCCAACGCTATTGTCCAAGACTAAAACTACCCGCAACTGCCTTTAAAATGTTACCATTAATTTCATAATATGAGCCGCTAATGATACGCCTGTGCAGACGAGGGTTCCTGTTGATCGTTTTTTTAACGTTATGTGTGATAAACGTTAGGGCTGAACACGTCATCACTGCGGCGTCACTCACGCAAGGCACACCGGTTGCCAATGGCATGATTCGCGTTTATTTATCTTCTATCAGCGCAAAGACAACATTAAATATCGCTGTGAGCGGGAATTACTCGCTTAATGGAGATGCTGTAAACGTTTTTGCAAGCGGCGATCGCATCAAGGTGACTCTTAATACAACCACGGGTGTTATTAGTTTATTAAAAAACGATCAACTGCAGCATAGAAGTAAAAACATTATGTTACGCCGTCATGATACATACGGATCGGAAGGGTTGCTTATCACCGAAACCCTCAATGCCCAAAATCCATATCCGGGTGACTTACTATTGCTGGCACAAATGGTAAACGGAGTCTATCGGCTATATGCGATTAGCTATATATTTATCGAAGACTATTTATATGGCGTATTGCCGTATGAAATGGGTAACACTGCGCCGGTTGAAGCGCTAAAGGCACAAGCGGTTGCAGCCAGGACCTATGCGTTCGGTAAAATGAAAAGCCGCACCTCCTCCATATATGATGTTGTGGATACTGTAAATGATCAGGTGTATCGCGGTACACCATCGGGAAATGATCGGTGTAAAACGGCTATTGATGCCACCCGCGGCATTGTTGCGTCTTTAAACGGAGGGGAGTTAATCGAAGCGTTTTATACAGCCTCAAACGGTGGGCAAACCGAGAGCAGTTTAAATGCGTGGGGTGTGAGCAGGAGTTACCTTCAGGTAAAAAATGATCCTTTCGACTTATCTAACACAGATGCAGAGATAAGGAAGTATATGATTTATACTGACTTTAATCATGTTAGTCAAAAGTCCACACTTAAAACGTTATTACTAACAAAAGCACAAGAAGAATCTAAGCGCCATGGATATACACTTAACACAATTAACAGAATTGATGCCATAACACCTCACACACCTCAATATGCCTCACCCAGCCGTTTATATACAATGATAGATTTTTCGGTTATGGCATCTGTAAAAACATCCTCGGGAAGGTTAACAGAATTATCACTTAATTTATCTTTCCCCATTTTTACAGAGCTCAAGAACAAACTATCCATGGGTATTAATGTGACAAACAATGAATTATGGAGCATAGAAAAGGACGGAAGTGCGTTTATTATCTGTGCACGCCGATATGGACACGGTGTTGGTTTAAGCCAACGGGGAGCTATGCAAATGGGACGTCTGGGATATTCATACGCTGAAATACTGGCATTCTATTATCAGGGGGTGAATAGAACTCAATATACGTTCACACGCTCTATCCTCCCGTCAGTTACATCAAATATGCAAACACCTGTTTTTACACAAATAGCCCCGGCACTTGTAGAAACGGATACACCACGCAGCAATGCGACAGTAAATCTGTATAACATGAAGGGTATGCTCGGTATATATTCAACCCGAGACCTATCATCCGTTCTAATAGGAGCCATTCCGGATGGTGCTCCGGTTTATGTGCGTTCCGAACAAGAAGATTGGTGCTTCGTTACATATGCAGGTACGAATGGTTATGTTCAAAAAGCGGCATTAGATATGAAAGGGAGTATCCCGTATGATAGCAATCTATACCCGAGTGTAGTTAATGAGTTTGCTACCGTCCGTTGTGATGGATATCTAAACCTTCGACAAGGTCCCTCAATAAACACTCAGGTTATAGGTTCGGCGCCGAACAATGCTATTTTCTCTGTAAAAAGCACAGATAATGGATGGGCTTATATTCAATACGGATTACTCACAGCTTACGCCTCAACGTCTTACCTTGTTTTTTCAAAAGATTATCCGGCTCAAATTGCAACCGGTTTTATGTTAAATGAGCGAATGGTATCGCTTGCCAATCCGGCTGAGACGGTCAACATGCGTTCAGCTGCCTCGCTATCATCAACCATTCTATCAACCATTAAGCATGGTTCATCCGTCACGGTACTATTCGATGATGGAATCTGGTCTAAGGTTGAACATCAAAAGCAACAAGGGTATATCATGTCTGTTTATCTTACCCCGCAGAGTACTTATCCCCAGTCTTCCGAACCCGACCGCTTGACTGCCTGGGTAGACAGCGGAGGAATGCCCGCACCGGTTCGCGAAGCACCGGAGGATGCTGCATTGGTTATTCATGTCTTCAATGATAAGGCTCAGTTGACAGTACTGCAGTATGGTTCTATATGGTCACAAGTTCAACGGAATGAAGAAGTGGGATATATAAAAACAGCCATACTGCGTTTTGCGCCCCTTGAGGATTCCAGTGCCGTCATAACTGCAATTGTCAATACCGTGTCATCTCCGCTTAATTTACGAGCAAAAGCCAGCGCGGGCAGCATGGTACTATGCACGATTCCGCGATTATCTAAAGTGGCTGTTATAGATGATGGCCCGATTTGGACTCAAGTACGTTATAACAGTTATATAGGGTATGTCATGTCGCAATACCTCATTCCTGAAACGTCTTCCGGAACAAACACCGTCCAGACTGACGCAGGTTCACCCTTATCACCGCAAATCTTCGCAACCGTGACCACGCCCGCAGGCCCGCTTAATTTACGGCAAAAAGCGGAAAGTCATTCTCCTGTATTAGCCCAAATTCCCAGAAATATGGTTATCGCTGTTACAAACCGGGGTGGTCAATGGAGTTCTGTTATATATAACGGTATACTGGGTTATGCAGCAAGTGAGTTTCTGTTTTTTTTAGATAAGCCTATTTCCGCCATAGAAAAAGAAGAAGGCGTTATTACAGCGGCTTATGTGAATACTGAATCCGGGGCGCTTAACCTACGGAGTTCGCCTATCATCACGAATAATATCATCATATCTATCCCACGTGGTACGCGCCTTGAAATCCTTAACCATGGAGCCAAATGGTGTTGTGTTTCTTATTCCGGAAAAACTGGTTATGTTATGACGAACTACTTATCTTTTGAAACAAAAAAAGATGCGCATACGGCCACCTATTTACCCTTAACCGCAATCGTCTCTACGCAGAATGGCGGCCCATTAAACCTAAGATCATCTGAAAATGGTACGGTACTCATCGGAATACCAAACAAAAGTGAGTTGCTTGTCTATGAAAAAAAAGATGACTGGTGTGCGGTGGAGTATCGTGGTATAAAGGGATATGTCATGACGATTTTTATAGATTTTGGAGCGGCATCTCATGAAAACGGACTTGAAAAGCCTATGGGTTCCATCTCACCGGGAACGGAAGCATCCAATACACAAACGAACGGAACATCAATAATGAACTCTAATTCATACATGAATACAAATTATATCGATCCTACGCTTCAAACGATGTCGCCAGGTATTATAGCCGGCATTGCTGAGAGTGTCGATTATCTTCATGTTTATAAGGCATGTCATGACCTTTCCGACAGATTAATTATCATTTTACGTGGCGAGGTAGTATCTGTCTTGGACATGGGTGACACATGGAGCCGCGTTGAGTATGCAAATCATATAGGGTACTGTTTTACAAAAAATCTTAAAATCTTAGAGTAAAACGCCTCAATACCGGCAATTAACTGAAGGGATGCGATTGAATGAGTCAATGGACAAAATGGGATCATCGGTTTATGGAACTGGCGCATGTTATTTCAAAGTGGTCAAGCTGCTTTCATGATGGACGAAACATCGGATGTATCATCGTCAAGGATAAACGAATTATGACGACAGGCTATAATGGCGCCCCGCAAGGTTTGGTGACATGCCGGGAAAAAGGAGAGTGCATGCGGCAGCAAATGGGTATTCAGTCCGGTACGCGCACAGAGATTTGTTTTGCTATTCATGCGGAGCAAAACGCAATCATCCAAGCGGCTAAACTAGGTTTATCCATTGAAGGGGCTATATTGTATTGTACGCATCAACCTTGTTCTGTATGCTCAAAAATGATCATCAACGCCGGAATAGTAAAAGTCGTTTATCAACATGGATACCCTGATGCTTTGGCAATAAGCTTTATTCAAGAGGCGGGAATCGATTTAGTGCAGTATCACACTGATTAGATTATTTTTTAGGATTAGGTTCATCGCCGATACACCATCCATATAATTTATTGATAACCCGCTCTATGGCGCTGCGGCTGTCACCCCATGGTTCGTCGCTATATCGGTAATCAAATTTCAATGTAAAAAAACGGATTTCATCTTCAATACGCTTAAGGTTTTCCTGTTGCCGTTCAATTAAAACAGATACGAACTCACTTAAATTAGCTTGACGGATTTCTTTATACGCCCAGTGCATTAACAAAGCGGTATCCGGAACGCAAACACCCTTTGATGTTGAAAAGACTTGCTTAAAATCTTCATTTGTATCCCATAAATGCAGAAAGGTACGCGCATACCGTATCATGTTATTGTCGATACTATCACAAATGATGCAAGACTGATAAATGGCTTTTATTTCGGATGCCGATCTTGCCAACTTATCTTGTTTTGGTTCGTCCGTGTGCTTGATGTAGTGTGAAAGCGTGCGTCTGTTTTTTTCATGTATATCATTTTCGGTGTTTTTGAATATTGCATTAAGCTTCTCTTGGGTTTTACATAGATAAGTATGTAAAAGAAGAGCATGCCCTAGTTTATTATGCTCATTAAACAACATACCATGATGGTGTTTGCAAAAACCTTTGTCATTCACCTGAATACGCGTATCCGGTTCCATGACAGATCCGCCGAGGAAACGTTCAACATCCGTTAATTCAACTTTACGACGGATAGCGCACAGGGGGCATTCACTGTTAAGCCTCATGGCATCCCACAGAGGGATGGTATCAAGATGATAACGCATCTTTACCTCCGCTTATAATGTCAGCCATATTAACATACCGCTTTTGAGTTGTCAAAAAAGCCGCGTAAAAGAATCTTGGTGTACCATATAAAAAAGAACTGCCATCAGGCAGCCCTTTTTATCAGTATATTTGTGTCATACTCTCATC
>Ga0123353_10001120_pt1 | contig 32570 bp, 25 predicted proteins | sample TergutLab28metaG_3_FD_92763 | JGI IMG/M metagenome (GOLD analysis project Ga0123353, IMG submission 92763) | Labiotermes labralis P3 segment gut microbial communities from Petit-Saut dam, French Guiana - Lab288 P3 | ecosystem: Host-associated > Arthropoda: Insects > Digestive system > Gut ... | reverse complement strand
GGTAAGGAACTGCCAGAGTCAAATGGTGCGGTAGCACCATTCTGACTCCTGACTCCTGTATTCTGCTCCACGGAATGCGATAAGGCTGAAAATGGCATGTTAATTTCTGGCGAAAGCCTAAAGTGCCTTTTTTCTTTGCGAATCCTTGCGATCTTTGCGTCTTTGCGGTAAAGAATCTTAAACCGCAAAGGACGCGAGGTATGCAAAGAGCGCAAAGCGAAAAGATGAATTTATTGGCGTGGAAGTATATTAGGAGTTCTCAAACAATGATTTCAAACAAAACAGACCGATTGCGAATGGCAATATTTTTTGCAACAGTATTGTTGTGCGTGAACGTGCTTCACGCACAAGGGACGCCGCCGGTTTGGCTGCCGGAGGTGCAAACGCCGCCGAAGGGGTTTGACGACGCATCGGTCGCCAATCTTCTGCTGACCGATGCGGACGGCAAGAAAATCACGACAGTGGCTGGCTGGGAAAAACGGAAAGAGGAATTACAACATGCCTGGATCAAACATCTCGGTTCGATGGCATCGGTACGGAAAAAGGACCAGCACTATGCTCCGCCGAAAATCGAAGTGTTGGAAACTTTTGATGGCGGCGATTATCTCCGCAAGAAAATCTTGTACGAAACCGAACCGGGACAAAACGTGCGTGCCTATTTGATGATGCCGAAAGAAATCAAAACGCCTCGTCCTGCAGTGGTCGTCTTTCATGGAACGAATGAGAACTCGTATCATCAGACCGCCGGAGTGTTCGTCCAGAATGAACGGGCAACCGGTTTGCAACTGGTGAAGCAAGGATACATCACGATTTGCCCTCAATGTTCGATCTGGTATTGTACCGATGATATTCACTTGAAATACAGGGAAGTGACGGCTGAATTTCGCAAACGCAACCCGCAACAATGGGGAATGGCACGGATGGTTTTGGATGCTCAAATTGCCGTCGATATTCTCGCGTCGATGAAAGAGGTCGATCCCCAACGTATCGGTGCCACCGGACATTCGCTTGGTGCCAAGCAGGCACTCTACTTACCGGCGTTTGACGAACGAGTGTATTGTTCGGTGAGTAGCGAAGGCGGTATTGGTTTTGAGCAAACGAATTGGGAAGCCGATTGGTATCTGGGTCCCGATGTGAAGAAGCCGGATTTTCCGTTGAATCACCGGGAAGTTGTTGCGATGATTTCTCCGCGTCCGTTCCTTGTTTTGGGCGGCGATTCTTCGGACGGCGATGGTTCTTGGCAATATATTGCCGCTGCACTGCCGGTCTATCGGTTGTACGGTCAACCGGCACGAATTGGTTTGTTTAACCATCGCAAAGGGCATACCATTCCGCCGGAAGCCGAAGAAAAAACCTTTCAATGGTTCGAGGCATTTTTGGACCCGAGCCAAGGCGGACAGTAGGAGACATCGAAAAGGCGATTGAATATTGGACGGAAGGAGAGAAACTTGCACCGCGAGCAACCGGTCCGATGGCATCACTTGCTGCCGTGTATGACGGGAGAGACGAGTTTGAAAACGCCATTAAATACGACGAAATGTGGTTACGAGCCGAACCGAACAACGACGATGCAAAAACCGCCCTCGCGACAATCAAAGAGAAAGCCGCAAAAGAATAGTGTCTTTGCAGCATCCGGAGATGTCGAGTTCACCCTGCCCCGCCGCTCTCGGCAGGGACACAAGGGGACTTACGGCACCGTTCTCGGCATCGGTGGATCGCGCGGGATGGCGGGTGCTGTGGCATTGGCTGGACGGGCGGCGTTGCTGACCGGAGCAGGGTTGGTGCGGCTGGCGGTGCCTGATCCGATCTTGGAAACGGTCGCCGGTTATTCCCCCGAACCGACAACGATCCCCTGTCCCACTGACCAAGCTGGTCGCTTTTCCCTTGACGCATTGGAACCGCTCCTGACCCACGCCGAACATTGTACGGCTCTCTTTCTCGGTCCCGGATTGGGGCGTTCCGGTGAACTCGACAGGCTTGTGCCGCAGTTTCTCCAAAAAATTGCCAAGCCGATTGTCGTCGATGCCGACGCGATCAATGCGCTGTCGGTAACGAATCACCACGGAGAGGAGACGGCAGACGGCAGACGGCAGACGGCAGCAGAGGGTAGGGGCGGGGTAGGGGCAAAAGATTTTGTGCCCCTACCCTTTGCTGCCCTCTTTTCCACCCGGAAAGAACACCGTTGCATTTTGACTCCTCATGTCGGAGAGTTTGCCCGGTTGCGAGGCGAACCGACGCCATCGGAAGGCGATCAAGAAAAACGGCAAGCGGCGGCGTTGGCATTTGCGAGGCGATTCGGGATCGTGCTGGTACTCAAAGGGCACGAAACGATCATCACCGATGGCGAACGGCTCGTGCTGAACACAACGGGCAATCCCGGTATGGCAACGGGCGGCAGCGGCGATGTGCTGACGGGAATGATGACCGGATTGATCGCGCAGAATTGTTTGCCGATTTTCGATACCGTCAGGCTTGCCGTTCATCTGCACGGTTTGGCAGGCGACATTGCCGCAGAACGGCTCGGTGAAGAGTCTGTCACGGCAACGGCGATTCTTGAAGCGATACCGGGAGCATTTGCCCAGATCAGAGTGTCCTAGTGGTGTTTCCGGCTTGGTCTTTCCGTTTTGAGAGGTCGATGTTTTTGTCGCTCTCGCAGCGAGGTGTTGGAAGAAAATGTCCCGTTTCGACCAGAGCTTTTTCCGGCTCGCCCCTCGCGCCCTGAGTACCATCAAGCTGCCACGAAGATGCGCCCTTATCACGACTTTTCGCAAACGTGCAGATCGCCTGAACAACGGTCAGCGAGGCAGGACGTGTTCTTTGATTCGTGCTATAATAGGGTGCTATGTTTCTCTACATCCCTTACGGCACAGACGCTCCGGTTTATTGCCGTCCGATGGTGACCGTCGCCATGATCGTCGTCAATGTTCTGGTGTTCATGATTTTCGCTGCTGAACACATTGAACCCTACAGGCTTGCCATGGGGGACGGGCTGCATCCCCTTCAGTGGTTCACGACCAATTTTCTTCATGCCGACATCTTTCATCTCCTTTTCAACATGCTGTTTCTCTGGGTGTTTGGACTTGTTGTGGAGGGCAAATTGGGATCGCTCAGAATGTTGGGGCTTTACTTGGGACTATGTGTACTCTTTGGTGCTGTCGTTCAACTACTCACTCTGGGCTGTGAACCCAATTTTCGTTTGGGTTCATCGGGTGTCATTTTTGCTCTTGCCGCCATGAGTTTCATTTGGGTGCCGGAAAGTAAAGTTCATGCGATTACCATCTACTGGTTTTTGTATCGTTTTGGCATCAAAGAACATGAAACGCCCATCAGTCTCGTCGTTGGTTTCTTTGCGGTCTTGCTCGTGGGATGGTCTTGTTTTTTCGGAAGCGGTCTGATCGGCGAGCTGGGGCACCTCGTGGGAGCAGTCCTCGGACTGGTGACGGCAATGGTCATGCTGAAAACGGGTCTCGTCGATTGTGAACACTTGGACATCTTTTCGATTTGGTCGGGACGGGATCTGTTGTCCGACGAAGACCGTGCCGCCCTCGAAGAAAACAAGCCCGCCAACATCAAACGCCGAGCGAAAGAAGAACAAAAGCGACAGCATCTTCTGGATGAGGAAATTGAATTGGCACTCCACAATCAGACACCGCTGCCTGCTTTTGTCATCGCTCAGCGAAAGGAACGGGACTTTCCCGACTGGACTTTGCCGCAGGCGTTACACATGAAAATCATCCAGCAGTTGCTCGGCGGCAACCATTGGACGGAAGCGACCACGTCGATGAGGCAATACCTCGAACGTCATCAGGAACAATCGGTTTTCGTTCACTTGATGTTGGCACAGGCTCTGCTTTCGCAGAATAAGCCCGAAGCGGCTATCGAAGTTCTCCATGACATTCCGCAACAAAATATGGCAACAGAACAACAATCCATCGTCAAAAAAATTCAACAACGAGCCGAAGCCATGCAACGGAAGAATCAGGAAGAGGGATACTACGAGTTGGAGGATACGTGAAACAATGCGCCCCTCATCCTCTCCCAACACAAAGATGTCTATCGTTGGCTGCGTGGCAGTGGCAAAGAAAAGGCACAGTTGGCTGCCAGGCTGCTATACTGAAGCCGGTTGAAAATTCCGCAAGCCGCTGTTTTAGCCCGACAACGAGAGACCCGACGCAACCCGAGGCAGCTGAACGACCACACGGCGGCACGGACGTAGCCGAAAATGACCCGCTCCAGATATACAATCCGCCCTCAAGGTCGCCCGAAGAAACCCAAAAACGAGAATGGACAAAAGAGCGAGCGGTGTTCGACACCCCCCTTGCTTTTTCGGTGCGAATAGATGAGAATACACTTTTCGTCGGGGAAACGGTTCCTGACATATTTGCTCTTGACATGACACCTCTGTTCGGATGGCAACGAAGACGCTTGCGTCAGCAATCGCGGTTGTGTTCCGTTGCGCCGGTTATTTACGCTGCGTTGAAACGCAACTCTGAAGTTATACTCGTGGAACATGAAAAAAAAGAAAGACATTCTTCTGTTGATCGAATCGTCAACGGCTCCTGGACGACAAATGTCCCTCGGGGTGTCTCAATATGCAAGGGAGCAGGGAGATTGGATGCTGCATGTCGATGATCAGAACCTTTTGTCGGTTCCTTTTCAATTAGCCCAAGGGTGGACGGGTGCCGGTATTATCACTCGAACTCTTAATAAAGCTTGGTTCAACGCATTGAAACGCGTCGCCTGTCCAGTCGTCGAGTTACAAAGCACTGGCGTGGAGACATGCGAAGTCCGAGCAGATACTGACTTGGAAATGGAACTTTGTATCAAGTATTATCTGGGCAAATGTGTTTCCTCCATCGCCTTTTACGGTTTCGGTCGTGCGTGGTGGGTCGAAGAACGCAGAAAGTCCTTTCTCACACAAATGGATCAGTTCGGTCTTGTGGGGCACTGTTTTGTTGACATCTCCACCAGAACGCCCAGCCTGTACCCTCCTTGGTCGAATACAAACGAAAAATTGTTGATTCGTTGGCTCGAAACATTGCCGATGAAAACGGGTTTAATCGCCCCCGCCGATTACCAAGCCATTCGCATTTTGAATACCTGTCAAAAGATCGGTATCGCCGTCCCCGAACAAATGGCGGTTCTCGGACTCAACAATGATGAGTACCTCTGTAATCTGGTCACACCATCCTTATCCAGTCTGGATCAAAATGCGGAGATGATCGGCTACCGCGCGGCAGAATTGCTGCATCGAAAAATGACGAATCGAGTCGCAAAGGGGAAAAACAACGCAAACCGAATCCCGATTCTCGTACCGCCCAAAGGTGTTGTGACCAGACGTTCCACGGAAATTTGCATGGTTGAAAACGAGGAAGTCGCCGCCGCACTCCACTTTATCCGTGAATTTGCGCTGCAAGGAATCAGAGTGACCGATGTCACGAACCATATCAACGTTTCCCACAGTACCCTTTGCCGACTATTTTTGCAAGTTCTGAATCGAACTCCGCAAGACGAAATTGCCCGAGTTCGTCTGGAACACGCCAAATTTTTGTTGGCAAAGACGAATATGAGTATCCACACCATTGCCACCAAAGTTTTTCTTGCCATCGATATAGACGACGGCGTACACGTTTTTCCCCGACTTGTGCCTTGACGGTTTTGGGGGGCGGTTCGATAATTTTGGCATGAGTGTTCCTCTCTCGTTGATAAGCCCCACTGTGGGGGTTATCGGCAACAACATGCATCAAAAAATCAAAACCTTAACAAGCCGCAAACGCTTGTATTTCTAGGCTCAAAAGCCATTGGAGCCAGACGGACTTGAACCGACGACCTCAGCGTTGCAAACGCCGCGCTCTCCCAGCTGAGCTATGACCCCATTAAGAAAAATCTTCACGCCAAACGACAAAACGCGAAATGACCCAATATCCAATTATTTGTGATACCCCAACGATTTGATCACCGAAAGCATCTCCTCATACGTGATGAACCGACGTCGATTCTGCAACTTGTACTGATCGATCGCCTCCGCAAGTTGTTGGGCATCCGGCGACAAACCATCATAGCAATTGCCAAACTGATTGCGCCGCTCCACACCCGGAGGCGGTCCTTGCGGGGCACCACCTGGACTCGGATTCATTCCCCGACGCTGAACAAACGGATAATTCACTTGATCTGCACTCATCGACCCCCCAATTTTCTTACGAACGAACCCAATAGTAAATCCTGACTACTAAGACCCATTCTACCAGATTCCACCAAAAAAATAACCCCCCGTGAAATTTTTCACTTTTCAATAGACCTGCCCGCGAACCGGTGAAACTACTCCACACCTTACCGATGAGACCCAAAGCGGATATTTTCGGTGACGCCCTCGCACATCCCCCCTCTCGTTGTCGGGCTCAAACAGCGGCTTGCGAAATCTCCCACCGGATTCGGTTACTCCAAAAACTGCCCGTTTGTGATAAAAATGGAACTCACTTTTCAAAATTCTCAAAAAGAGGCTCGACGCTAACTTCGTGAATGGTACGGATTTAGAACGCTTCCAACAACGTCAACTCGGAATGGGGGAAGAACCTTGTTTTTTATCCTTTCCATTTCTACGGCAAGAACGTCACGACAGGAACTTTGCCAAAAAGAGCAACTGTACTTCCGGCAATGTCCCGATGAGTCAAGCGGTGCCCGTCCCACTCAGACCTGTGCCCTCTCCAAGTATCCTCTGCCACTGGACTTGCCGAGTCCAGACTCGGGTTTCAAACCAGCTTCAATATAAAATGGCGATCAACAACATCACATCAGTCGCAAGTGCCTATCCGCAACGGCAAGGGGCGGTCATCAATTCAGTGGCACACCTCCAAGAGTACAGAATGCACTACGGCGTACAGAGTGCAACGTTTGTCCGAACGGTCTTTCCGGGACAGGCATCCGGTACCTACCGAATCAACGGCATGATTCCCACTAGGCAAAAAGCACCGGTTACGGCGAATTTTCCACCGGGTGGCAGAGCGGCAGGTACCCCGCCGATCCCGTATCCACCCAAAAACGCTTCGGCATACTATTCTCCACCGCATACCCGTATCGTGCCGAACAAGAACTGCACCACCTGCCGCTGGGGCTGAGGTTTTCGCTCGAAAGTAAGAATCGGTCTATATTTTTCAGCGACAGTCTATCACAACCGTTGTTCGGTTTTGTTGAGTCGCTTTCGGCACAGATCAATGTATTCCGGCGAGAGTTCAAAACCCATGAATTGGCGATCCAATTTTTTGGCGACGACCGCCGTTGTTCCACTTCCGAGAAAAGGATCGAGTACCTTTTCCCCTTCGTTCGAGGAAACCAAAATGATCCGTTCGAGAATCGCTTCGGGCATTTGGCAGCCGTGCCAGCCTTCCCGCTCCTTGAAGGTGCCACAAACACGGGCGACGTGCCATGTATCTTTGTCGAAACCGAATTCCTGTTGGAGTTCCTGCGGACGCAAAATCCACGTATCGTCGGGAACACGCCCCTTTGGATTGGCACGCTTATCGTTATAGATCAGTTGCCGGGCACTCGGAACTCGGACCGCTTCGTCATTAAACGTAAACTTGTTCGGATTTTTGACAAAGTGAAATAAATGGGCGTGCGAGCGTGTAAACTTTTTTTTGCAATGGACACCGAACGTGTAGTACCACACGACCCAACTTCGGCAGGTCAACCCGAGTTCGCGGGTCGCACAGACCTTCAATTCGGCAGCAAACTCGTCGCCAATCGCCAGCCAAAAGGTGCCGTTGGGTTTCAAAATGCGGCAAACTTCGCTCATCCACTTTTTCGACCAATGGATGTATTCGTTGTCCTCCAACTTGTCATGGTAGACGTCGTAGGAATATCCGATGTTGAACGGTGGATCGGTAAAAACGAGATCGACCGAGCCGGTCTCCATCTGTTTCATGCCGACAATGCAATCCATATTGTGTACGTCATTCCAGTTCATGTTTTTGTCGCTCCGAGCTGGGGGGACCGTGGAGGTTGCCCCTACCATTTGTGTCTGCTGCCATCTGTCATCTGCCACCAGCCATCTCTTTTTCGACGATTTCCTGAACAGCCTTTCCGTGGACAGCTGCAATGAGTGTCTGTTCGGTCTCGATTTCCGCATGCCAGAACCGGCTGTTCTGCAAGAGACGCAACTTGTTCAGAACAACAAGGGCTTCTTCATAGCGTTCCGTGCGGCGATACATCGTTGCTTGCAACAGCAGCATTTCAATATCTTTCGGATACCTTTCGAGATGAGGGAGTATTTGCGATTCTGCGGCAAACCAATCGCCGCGAAGATAGTGGCAAACTGCTTGGCGAAATGTTCCGTCGTGCGGTTCTGGTGTTGCCGCTGCGTCGAGTTGCCGTTTCCAGTAGGTGGCAACGAGCATCAGAACAATCCACGCAACAAGCAGGGCAACGAGCAGAACGTTGCGTTGATGGGTCGTAATCCAGGCAGTCCAATAGAAATTGACAACCAGAAAGGCATCCAGCATCAGCGCAAAGCCGAGTGCCATCACCAAAAAGGAGCGATGACCATACTGCACCATACCTGAATAGCCGGGAAACATGATTGTAACGAAAAGAGACAGTCCGCTTCGGAATCGTACAAATTCCAGCAGATTTCCACAAGAGCATTATAGCCCTTACCAAGAAATTACCTGGTGGTCCGCTAACATTGACAAGCCCTCGTTCTGGGAAAATAGGGGTTTTGAGCAAATGTCGTTGTTTTTCCAAAATGACCAACGCCCAATTCCGCAGTTCGGCTGGAGCTAAAAATGTCTCATTTATACTCAAGCCCTATAAAAACAAGGCATTTCGCTTGTCAATGCTAGCCAACCACCAGGAGAAATTACAATGGGTATAATGGGGCAAGTATCAGCGTCCCAGCGTCCTCAGCGTCCAGCGTCGAACGGGTGGGCTTTGTCCATATTCCTCTTGACCGCTTGCGGAAAATCGGTTACACTCCACCGGCTTGGCTGATACGACCCGGAGCGGGTCATTTTTCGGTCCCGCGCGTCCGCCTTGCCCGCTTCGGGTCTCCGTCCCTCGGGCTAAAATGGCGGCTTCTCGAATTTCAAACCGGCTTCCGTATATAAAAAAATGTTAAAACTCAAACGAATTCTCGTCACTGGCGGTGCCGGTTTTCTCGGCTCGCACCTTTGCGAGAGGCTTGTTGCGGATCAACACGACGTGATCTGCGTTGATAACTTTTTCACGAGCCAAAAATCGAACGTCGCTCATCTTCTGGACAAACCGAACTTTGAACTGATTCGGCACGATGTCACGTTCCCACTCTACTTGGAAATTGACGAGATTTACAATTTGGCATGTCCAGCAGCACCGGGACATTATCAGTACAATCCGATCCAGACAACGAAAACGTCGATTTCGGGTTCGATCAATATGCTCGGTTTGGCAAAACGTTGTCGGGCAAAAATCTTGCAAGCCTCCACCAGCGAAGTCTATGGCGATCCAGAAATTCATCCGCAACCTGAGTCGTACCGTGGTTGCGTGAACCCCATTGGTCCGCGATCTTGTTATGACGAGGGTAAACGCGCTGCCGAATCGCTTTTCATGGATTATTGGCGGATGCACAAGATGCCGGTCCGTATCGTTCGAATTTTCAATACTTATGGTCCGAGAATGCATCCCTACGATGGTCGCGTGGTCTCGAATTTCATTCGACAAGCAATCAAAGGGGAGCCAATCACCATTTTCGGAGACGGTACGCAAACACGGTCGTTCTGCTACCGAGACGACTTGGTGGAGGCAATGATTCGGATGATGAACAATGAAGAAGATTTTATCGGACCTGTCAACATCGGCAATCCGGGCGAATTTACGATCCGGCAACTTGCCGAGATGGTGGTTCGGCAGGTGGGCAACTCGTCAGCGCAACTCGTCGAAAAACCGCTTCCGGCGGACGATCCGACACAGCGATGCCCTGACATTTCGCTTGCCAAAGAAAAACTCGGCTGGGAACCCACCGTTCCACTCGAAGAAGGATTGCGAAAAACGATTGATTGGTTCAGGTCTATCGACATCGAACAATACCGCCCGCCGACTCCGCAGTATTGAGGGGGAGGATTTCGCAAGGATGGGTGTCTGTGAGAAAGTGAATGTCTGAGGTGGGATGTCCCCTGCTGCCCGGCTCTGGTCTGTTAACAGTTACCCTTGCCTTCATTGAGAGAAATTGTTATGCTTCCCGCTTAGTTTTCTACCCCGCGATATTTCACAAAATGTGGCAAAAAATAAAATCATTTATCCGCAACGATAACCCCCATGCACAGATCAAGTGGTCGATGTATGGTCGCGTCTGGTGGGAATTCGGGCTGCCCTATTGGAAATGGATTGCCGCTGGTGTCGCGTGTACGATCCTCGCGGCGGCAGCGGAAGCGTGGTCGGTAGTCTTAGTCACAAAAATCGTCGATGGCGGGCTGATCCCGCCAGAACCCGACGCAAACGGCAACGTTACTGACCTGCGAATGGCTGTGCTATGGCTGGTCGGTCTGCAACTGGTCGCTGCATTCGCCATCAAAGGCGCATTTGGTTACGCGAAAATTCTGTTGATGGCGAAAGCGAGTTTGCTCGGTGTGACTAATCTGCGCAGACGCATTTACCGACACATGGTCAAGCAGCCAATGTCCTATTTTCACGGCGAACAGACTGGTCCGTTGATGATACGATTCACCCAAATGGCAGATTCCGTTCTCGGGTTGGTCACCGAAACGGTCATCACGATTGTCCACAGCGTGGCGACGATGGCTTTTATGGTGGCGATCATGCTATGGTTCGCTCCACACATGACGCTTGTTCTGCTGTTTCTTGGGCCTGCTATCATCGTCCCGCTGGTCATTATCATGCGGAAAATACGTGTCGTTGTTCGCACCACTTTCGGAGTCAATGCCGTTGCCATCTCCCATATCACGCAAACGATCCTTGGCATCAAAACGATTCAATCGTTCGGAACAGAAGGGACGGAAACGAAAAACATGGAGTCGATCGAAGATCGGCGGATCAAGGCAAGTTTCAAGTTCACCAAACTGATCGGCTTGCAAACTCCTCTGCTCGAGACGATGATTTCCATCGGCATCTTCATTGCCTTGGTGGGTGGCGGGTATCTCATCATTGAAGGCAAGATGGGTCCCGGAGCCTTTCTGGCGTTCCTCTTGGCGTTGACGGCGATCTATAAGCCCGCAAAGCAGTTGACCACGATCGGTGGTTCGATACAAACCGGGCTGATCGCCGCCGAAAACGTATTTCACTTTTTGGAAATAAAATCCGCAATCGAAGACGCACCCGATGCCGTCGTACTGGAACGTGCCCCGATGGTCGTCGCATTGGACAATGTGATCTTTGCCTATAATGACAAAGATGGCAATGTTATACGCCGCGTGTCGCTCACCATTCAGCCGGGAAAAATATGTGCCTTTGTCGGACCGAGCGGCGGCGGGAAATCGACGATCTTCAACCTGATCGGCAGGTTCTATGACCCAAAACGTGGAAGCGTTTTAATCAATGGCACAGATATTCGTCAATTCACGTTGGCATCACTTCGCCACAACATTGCAACGGTTTCTCAGGATGTGTTCCTGTTCGATGGTTCGATTGCCGACAACATCAAATATGGCAGTCACGAGGCAACACAGGAGCAAATCATGGCAGCAGCGGTGGCAGCAAATGCTCACGAGTTTATTACGGAATTTCCCGATGGCTACAATAATCCGGTGGGGGAGCGAGGCACGTTGCTCTCCGGCGGACAAAAGCAACGCATCGCCATTGCCAGAGCCATTCTCAGAGATGCCCCCATTCTCTTGTTGGACGAAGCCACGAGTGCGCTTGACAGTCATTCGGAACAAAAGGTTCAAGCGGCACTGAAAAACTTGATGCGGGGACGCACGGTCTTTGTGATTGCACACCGGCTAGCAACAGTGCTAGATGCCGATGTGATCTGTGTCATCAAAGGCGGGAAAATCGTCGAGCAAGGAACGGATGCCCAGTTGTACGCTTTAGGAGGCGAATACCGAAAATTGAAGGATATTCAATTCAGCGAAAGCGAAGGTAAAACAGAAAGCCTCAACCAACTCTGGGATGCCTATAAAGTTTCGTAGGGGATTTTATGTTTTCGGTGGAAAATAGACCCGAAGCGGGTCAAACGAGAGGAACACTCCCACCCCCCAACTCGGGCTTTCGCCTGAAATAAATCGGCTTGAAATTGTCATCTCTCTCTTTGCTGCAATAGGTACAATGATGCCTGCACGCGGGCAGAAAGTGCATCGTTCCAACAAGGGGATTTTTCTGGCTCGCCCCGCGACCGGGTGGCTCGGGATGATTTCTCACTCAGAGTTCCCACAGATCCGTGCGTGCAGACATTACCGCACACGGCTCCTCAAGATTTTGGTTTGTGTGCGTGTTTTCGTTCGTCTCATTTTCTGTTGAAAATGCTGTGAACAATCGTTGGAGTAGGCAATGAATACTGTTTGAGGAGACAATTAAACGTAACTGCCTATTTTTCTGTCGCTTGCCCTTGCATGGATTTTTGGTAATGATTATTGTTCTTTTGGCTGCCATTATACAAAAAAACCGGTGACACGTTTGCAAACATACCGTCATTCCCGCTTGAGGCGGGAATGACGCGCCTTGCAGCGGGAATGGCGACTTATCGCAAACTTGCAAACTTGTTATCGCAAACTTGCAGGTCGCGTGACCGTGTCTTGCAAACGCTTCCACAACAAACTACACTGTACTGACAAGGTAAAATATCGTCCCCCGTCGAACACCATGACAAAACTCGCCCTCCTTTTTGCAGTGCTGTTCCTCTTGTTCGTTGGCACTCCCGGTCCTTCCACTGCCGATCCGTCCACTGACGCTCCGTTCATGCATGGACAATCTTCCCAGCCCGAATTCGTGTTCAATGTCTATCGGGCTGTCGTGAAGGGCAAGCCAAACGACAATGTGATGATTTCCCCTTACGGAATACAAAAAATGCTCGACCTTGCCAGGCATGGGGCTGGCGGACAGACACGAACGGAAATCGAGAAGGTTCTTGGTTACGCCGAATCGATCTCGTGGGACGCGAGTTCCGATGGCACACTGACGATTGCCGACGCTCTTTGGGTCCAGCAGGACTTTTCCATTTTTCCCGAATTCCTGCAAACCGCACGCGAACGCTTTGGCTCGTCCGTCGAACAAGCCGATTTTTCCCGTAATCCCAACGAAGCCGTCAAACAAATCAACGCATGGTGTTCCAAGAACACCAAAGGCAAGATACCCACTCTCTTTAGCCACCTCGACGAAGATACCCGGTTCGTGTTAGCCAGTGCGATTCATTTTGCCGCCGACTGGAAAATACAATTCAACCGAACCAGAACGCAGACCAGCGATTTCACGCTCCTCGATGGCAGCAAAGTCAAGACGAAACTGATGGCGCGAACCAGTCGAACGAACTACGGCGAAACTGACGACGCGTTTGTGGTCGAATTACTGTACGAAGATGAAGACTATGCCATGGTGATTCTCCTTCCGAAGAAACCGGCAAACTTTGGTCAGTGGGAGTCGGCGATGTCCATCCAAAAGTTCAATTTCATTCGCCGTTCGATGCGAATGTGTTTGGTCGATCTACGGATGCCGAAATTCACACTTGAAAATCATCTCCCGCTCAATGACATGTTGAAGCAACTCGGCATGCGGACAGCGTTCGACGAGTACAAAGCCGATTTCAAGAAGATTGCCCATGTTGAGGGTCGCCCTCTGTATGTCGGTGACGTTCTGCAAAAGACATTTATCAAAGTTGACGAAAAGGGGACGGAAGCCGCCGCGATCACCGGTGTCAGAATCCCGATAGGATGCTCTGCTCCAGAAAGACCGCTCCCCTTTCACGCAGACTATCCGTTTTTATATGCCATTGTCAAAAGAGACACGATCCTCTTTTTGGGACGCTTTGTGAAACCAGATGGGAAATGATGTAACCGGGGACAAATTGAACGGGAGCGTTTGCCAAAAAGGGGCAACAATTTTGCGAAAGTGCTCTCTGTTGGGGGAGCGTTCATGTGGAATGCGTCACAAGAAACAATACCGCTCTCTCGAACATGTGCCACTTAGCGGCTCTGTTCCAGCAACCGCGCAATCGCGCGGCGGCGTTCGTAAATCGGGGCGGGGTCTGTCGTGAAGTCGGTCATGCTCGACGTAATACTTTCGGGAACAACAAGCAGCGCGTCAATCTGTTCCGCCAGTTCGGGACGTTGCGCTTTGAGGTCGCGCAACATCAGGAGCATTTCGTAATCTTGAATCCCCTCGCGGATCATCTCCCAGCGAATCGATGAGACTGGCGGCTTGATCATTGCCTTGCCGTCGTTGCGCCCCGGTGTGGCGGCTTCGAGTGGCGGATAGAGGAATCGACCATCCCCATTGCCCCAGTATTGCTTCGATCCCGGCGCAGTCGAGTAGCCGCTCACATAACCCATCGGGTCGTCGTAGGGGTTCTGGGCTTCGTTCGGAAACGCCGCCGAACTCGTCCAATAGACCGACTCCCAAACCAGCGACCCAATAATCTCCCGCTGAAACGCCTGCCAATACCAGACTCGCAGTTCCGTACCGGGGTGATCGATGAAGAGCGTGCAATACGGCTCCTTCGGTCCGGTGCAAACATACCACCAAATCCGCTCGCCGAGTGCCTGCCGCTTGCGTGCCTCTTCCTCATCGTAGCAGTACGAAACAGGACACCAAATATCAATCGACGTGCCCGCCTTTTCCAATGCTCCGATGAAACCGTCGTTCGGCTCTTCGGTCATCATTCGCTGCAAACCGGGAGCATATTTTTTCAACCGCGCCGTATATTCCGCAACGAACTCATAGTCCTTCGGATCTGGCTCATCGAACCAATAAACGTATGCCATTTCGAGCCAGCCTTTTTCGCGGAGGTGCGTTTCAATCTTTTTAAGATAATCGGCGAGCATCGATTCATATTGCGGCGTACCGGCATCGAACCCGGCGATTCTGCCGTGACTCCGTTCGTGAAAAGTTCCGCTCCCCATTCCTTGCAACACCAGTCGGAAGCCGGTAATGTTGTACTCGCGGACGGCTCGTTCCATGGCACGGTCGAACGCGGCAAAATCAAGCGTCGCACTTGGCGGAGTTGCGCTCGGATTCCACGACACGCGAATCGGATCGAGCGGCACAGGGTTGTACGGACTCACCCGATAGTCGGCGAAGTTTTTCATGTACAAGTCGAAGACCGCCTGCCGTTCTTCTTCCGTTCTGGCATTATGGTATCGAAAAATGGTCTGTTGCCCCAGTCCGAACGCTGTCTCGTGCCGATTCTTTTCCGGCAAGGCAAAGTTCCAGACTTGCACGACAAACGGTATTTTTTCTGCGTTTCCATCGCGGCGGAGCGCGAGTGTTCCGGTGTATTCGCCAGACGCGGCATCCGCCGGAACGCGAACCGTCACCCAGAGCGGTTGATTGCGATTCGGTTCGACATTGAGCGATTGTTCAAGTGGCGGCAGTGCGTCGGGCCAATCGCCGATCACCCCCGTCTTGTCTGTCTTGCGATGCACAAAATGATAGTACGCATAGCGTATCTGCACATTCTCCGCCGCGAGGATTGCGCCGTTTGCGTTTTGCAAATTGCCATCCAGCGAGAGGGACAGTGCGTCAATTCCGCTTTCGCCGCCATTGACAACGAGTTGGAACGACTCGAAATCGTTCTTTGCCGCTTCGATGCGAATCGGCTTTGCCGTTTCTTTCGCTGGCTGCGGGAGTGTCGGCGAGATTTTCCATTCCGGCTCTGCCCACCACAAATCTTTGCCAACAGAATAGCCGGGGCGAGCGTCGCGGTAGGGGTTGAATGGGAATGAAACGTGAAGAATCCGGTCTGTGTACGAGAGTTCTTGGTCCCATAAGACTATTTTATTTGTTGCCGATGTTGTCGGATACAACACGATGAGATGTTCTCCACTTGTCCACTTCTCATAATAATACAACGTGCGGTGGTGATCGAAGAATAGCGGTGTTGTGGTGATTGGATTTGCTGTTGGTTGCTCAGTTTCAGCATAAACGGTTTCACCGACACCTCGGAAGCCGCGATTCGGTTGCACTGCCGCTTCGAAATTAACCGCGTTGACTTGAAACCCTGCTCCCCTTTCGGCACGAACCCGCACGAAGATTTTTTCAGCAGGGAACAGCGAGTCGGGAAGTGTTGCGGTGAGCGTTGCCACCTTGTCGATGTGACCGAGTTCTGTCCAATCGTTGCCGTTCGTTGAAAAATCAATGAGACAGTTTCCTCTGGTGTGATGATTGACATTGACGGACAGTGTTGCTGAGAGGAATGGAAGGGACGGAATCGTCGGCGACTCATTCTTAAAAGCATTGCGAGCACAGTAAAGCGGTTCCAAATTAAAACGATAAATGACTTCATTCTCACTGCTGAACGTAAAACGATCCGTGTTGAAACCCGCTGTTTGATGCATCAACGTTTGATGGTAACCACTTCCTTCGCCAACGTAACTGCCATAGAAACGGTAGGTATCATCAAGAATCATTTCGCCATCGCCGAGCAGGAGAAATTGATTGCGGTCAACAGTCGATTGGATACCTGTCGGGATAGCAACCACTGGTACGGTTTCAATATTGCGAAACCGAAACGTTCCCGTGGACTCCCACTGCCCGACGCGGAGGCGGTTGTCTCTGCGATTATCGGGAACACGAAAGACGTAGGAGTATGGTTTCCAATCTTGCGAGAGTCCGCCGATGTCTCGCGAAAATCCTTCGGGACCGCACGGGAGGCATCCGCCGGTGTTGGGGGAACTCGCTTCCATCTCGAAGCGGTAGAGTTGCCTCGGTGTGAGCGAAACCGGCGCACTGACCCACGCATTGCTGCCGGAACCAGTGCCGACGACTTCGAGAACGCTATCGTCATGTTTCGTGCCAATGCCGCCATTGAGCGTCCAGTCGAGTGCAAACAAGTGAGAAGTGCCAAGCACCACCGAGAGAAAAAATGCTAATCTCATAGAAAAATCAGAGGAAAGGGGATAACGACTTCGGTATTATACCGCAAACAAGACGAAATTGCTCCCTTTGAGCATCTTTTTCTGCTGGCGAGATTACTGTGTCTCGGCTTCGTGTGGCGTTTCGGCGGCTTCCTGCGCGGCGAGCACTTCCTGGTACTTGGGCGGTTTGTACTGAATGCGTTTGAACCGCGTTGCTTTGTCCGCATCTTCCTTGCTCAACAAGGCAATCCGAACCGCCTCTGTTGCCGTCGCACTGGCACTCGCCAGATGTTTCCGAGCCAGTGCTAATTCACATTCTACATCGGCGACGTAGGCTAGATCGAACCGATACCGCGCGTGGGCAAGACAGTAAGTACACATTCCTGCTCTGGCAATTTCGTATTGACCGGCTGTCATGTCGGCGTGGAATTGTTGGTAAGTCTTGGTGCAAGGGGAAACGTGTGCAGGAGCAGCAACCACGCCGACTTGACTGCACGGATGTGCCATTCCTTCGAGTTGCTCCCACGCTTCTTTTGTCAGACGAAGTTGTTCCTGTGCATCTTTCAATAATTTGACCAACAATACGACGCGGTCCTCGGCGGCTTCTTCGGCGGCGACGGCATTTCTCGCGTTGACCTGTTCCCAGATGGCGTGATTGAGCGTTTGCACATATTCCCACGAGATGACCGCCGATGGCTGCCCACGCAACTTATAAGGAAGCCCATGCTGATCGTAACCGCGTTGCGTTGTTGCGGCAATGGTTCCGGCGGTTCCCCGATACCAGAGTTGCCGCTGGCTCGGACCGCCAAGATATTGGTATTCATGCCCGTAGTTGGCTAAATGTTCTGCACATCGCGCACAGTGCGGGTCGGGACAGGAACGATAGATGTCCTTTTTTTCTTCCGCTAAAAGTTGCTCGCGTTTGAGCGTCCACGAACCGGAATGGATTCCCGCATGAAAATTAGCACGCGGATTCGCAGGATGACGCTGGGCGACACCAAGTTCGCAGCAGAACAAACAGGTAACGGCAACAATGGCAATGTTCAGGAACTTCATCGTTTTTCTCCCGTCATTGGGACAGATGCGAGACATTCTCCCGACAGTTTAGACTCGATTCTGGCAGATCATATTCATTCGCAAGCTTTTTTGACAACGAAACGTCAAACCCGTAACGATTGTATCGGCAATAGGGATTGGCGTAGAGCTGCATCCATTGCGGTCTATTCGTTTTTCAGAAAAACCTCGACGTAGGTATTCACGTCCCCAAAGCGAGAGGAAAGTGAGACTTCATCTTTGTCCAGCGGTTCGTTGGGACCGACAATCACCAGCGAAAATCGTTTGTGTTCCAGTCCGAGCGACAAGAGATAGTCGCGCACATTCCACGCACGTTCGTATGCCAAAGCTCTGGAGGGGCGTGGTGCCGAAAAATGATCCGCTCCGGGTCTATTCGAGCGTGACATCGTCGATCCACATTACGCCGGAGGCTCCGTTGAGACCGATCTGAACGGTCAGCCGCTCCAACTTTTCCGGGACGGTCAATTCGACAGTAATTTGTTTCCAATCGAACGAACCGAGTAATTCCGGCGACGCAATGTATCGCATCTGACCGTCCACCAAAGCGGCAAAGCGGACGCAGCCGACTTGCCACGGTTCGACCGCTTTTTCAATCGCTTCCCCTTTGACGAATGCGGAAAGTTTCAACTTCGTACCGACAGGAAAACGTTTCGCGTCCATATCCTGAGCGAAGAGTCGATACTCCCCCTTTTCGCCGACGACCTTTGCCGAAACGTTGCCCGAATGCTTTTCCGCAACGTCAATCGAACCGCCGAGCGGTATCTGCCAAGGGGCATGTTGTTTGGCGGTTCCCTTCAAGACGGCACCAGTTCGCAGCGAGATAAGATCGTTGCCGAACGACCGCTCAAAGCCGCCATCGATCACAAGAGCCGCTTCGCCTTGGGCGACGCTCTCTTCCGGCACCACAACGTCTCGCAATGTAAGGCGGCTCACAGGAGAGTCGTTCGTTGACACCATTGCAGAAAATGTTCGCCATCGGTTCGGCGGACCCGTTGCGTTGCCGTCGTCATAGACCATGAAAAAGTTCTTGCGATCCAAAAAGAGTTTTCCATCGCCGTTAATGCCTGATAATTGCAGCAATACTTGATCGGCGGATTTCAGGACAACACCATCCACTTCGTTGATTCGAGATTCTTGCGAACGTCCTGTGGCATTAACGTTACTCCCCGTCGCCACGGACTTGCCATCACGAAAATACTCGAACGTTTCGACATCAGGAAGCGGAAACATCGCGCCGAGAAACGCCCTGCCGTCTGTGGGCTGCCGCGATGTTTTGACACCGTAAGACAATCCAAACGCCGCACTCTCGTTCAACGCATATTCGACGAAATACTCCACTGGCGGTCGCAACAGATCGAAGCGACCAAACCCACGCAACTGCCCCTCGAACCGCAGCCGCAACGTGTCGCCATCCTGAATAATCCGGCACGCCGCCTCTACATCGTTCGACGCTCCATAACGCATCTTCTCGTCGTCGCCGCTGCCGTAACCGTAATCGGTATAGATGTCGCAACCCAAGAGCACCGGAGTGCCGGAGGAATGATCGAGCGACGTTATCGTCCCGTTCCGAGCAATCCGCAATCGATAGTGGTCATTCTCGTAAATCCAACCGCCGATGGTCGTGCGAAAATGGGGAAGTGGTTTGATCGTGGATTGGTCTGGATGTCCCCAACAGAGATAGAGTGTCAACGCCGGTTCCAGTGACAAACGGGGAGTCGTGTCGTCCGTCCACGAAACGAGGAGCGACAACCCTTTCTTTTCGCCGATCCGATCCAGAATGCGAACTCGCGCGGGAATAGGATCGTCAAATTGCATCGACAGCGGGCTTACCGCGAAAAAGTTCAAAAAGAAAGAGGGATGGAATGGTGATAACAGCGAATCGAAAACCACGTTCGTTCCCTGTGGTCGCCAATAAATCGAACTATAAACGCCGTCCGTCGTCAAATGCCGTGGACGATAATTTTCCAAAACGTTTTCCCACGGCGTTGCCACTCGCCAATACTCATGCGCCGGGGTGGTCACTGGAACGGGAAAGGAAATTGCCGCATTTTCTGGAATGTCCGTTCCTGTCCAACGACTCGTCATACGAATCAAAGGGGAATCAGTCTTTTTGTCACGTTCATCCGTGTAAATGAGTTCGAGTGTCGCATTGCCGAATTTCTGCGTGACGGTGAGTTTGTTCTCTTTGCGAACAACTTGCGGCGTTTCCGCTTTTTCGCGGTATCCCGGCGGCAAGAAAATATCCGCTTTTTCCAAGAGTCCCAGATGAGGAAATCGTGTCTCATACAAGAGTTGAGCGGGCAGACCGTCTTCCGTATCAATGAAGACCACTGGTGGGGCTAGTTGCAGTGGAACGACTGACGAGGTGGCTGACTGGGACTCTCTCCCCATTCGAGGCGTTCGGAGTCCAAAAGCAATATCTTCAAGACCCAATTCCATCAATCCTTCTATGCCCTGTCTGAAAACAAAATAGTTGACACTCTCCACCCAAGCACGGCGGGGAAAAATTTTTGGCAAGTGAAGATTGCCGTCAACAATTTTCAAATTCGATATTCCTTCACCATAACCCCTTGCAGCATCCAGAACAACGGCACTCTGTAGTTGCAACGCCGCCGGAAGTTTGTGGAATGGTACTTGCAGTTCAAACTCACTTGGCTTGTCGTTGAAATCAATCGTAATAATACTGGCGTTGTCCCCTTTCGTTCGCAAGACGGCAAAGACTCCCGGCGGAGCATTGACGCAAAGATAATCGGCATCCCCCCCTTGCAATTCTGGCAGGGCGTTGCGAAGATCGAAGAGACGCATGAAATTTTCGGAGTTGCCGTCCTCTTGTTCGTGATAGACGAGCGGGATGCCGTGAATGAACGTGGTGAGTGCGACCAACTTGCGGTGCGCTTTGGTGCCATACCAGAGTTGCCCGCGCAACGAGTCGTGCGACTCGACGTGACGCAGCCGCAGCAAATCGGGGATTTCGCTGTATTGCTGTTCGTGCAACCAGCGACGCAGACGGTTCACGAATTCCTCCGCCGTGTGTTTGCGTGAGTCGTGCAGGACGTTGTAACACATGTCGAAGTCATAGACCGCGTCGCTCACCGCTCCGAAAATGCTCCCCTGCACTTCCGCGAGAATCCCCCCCTCCTCTGGCTTGAGTTCCTTCACCGCGCTGCGCAGACCACGAAGCATGTTTAAGCCCCCTTGCGACTGCGAATGGGACGCTCTGGCGTAGGGGATGTCTGGGTTCCAGTTCGGAATCTTGCTGCCGCCGCACGCATCCACCCGAAAGCCATCCACGCCGAACTCCCGCACATAATGCCGCGCGACCTCCGACATGTACTCGATCCACGTCGGCTCATTGAAGTCGGCACACCAGTAATGGAGCGTCGAACCATCCTCCGCCTGAGCGAGCCATTCGGGATGGTCGATCATTCGCTGATATTTGTTACTGCCACCGTGCGGCACATTATCCTGCAACACTTTTAAACCGAGTTCGTGCGCCCTCGCAACGAGTGCCTTGTACTCCTCCGGCGTGCCAAGCCCCGCTTGAAATTGATAGTAATCGCGGGGCCAATAGACCGAATAATCCTCAATCGGCATGATCCAAATCGAGTTGCAGCCGAGTTCCTTGATCCGGTCGAGAAGCGGCATGGCGGCGGTGAATCCGCCGAGGTCCCGAAAATTGCTGCCGATGGTGCCGCCGGGATGAAAACTGTACAAGATTGCCGACTCGAACCATTGCGGTCGATCCTTCGGGACGACATGCCCGATCTCTCGCATCAGGTCGTGAATTTTTGTGAGAGCCGTTTCGCCATCGCCGTCCACCATTCGCAAATAGCCAACACCGACGTATTGCGTGACGCGAGGTTTGACGTGCCCTTTGGTATCGAACGATTGCACCAATCGCAAACCGCCATCCCGACGCGACACATCACCGCCGGGTCGATCACCGTATCCGATCAACTGGTCTGAGAGCATGATCACGCTCTTCGACGAATCGAGTTGGAAGACGAGCGGCGTGGAGTTACGTCCGATCCACTGCCTGGCACCTTCGGCAAAGTTGTCGGGATTGTACTTGCGCGGCGGATATTGTCCCGGCACAAAAAACTCGGCATCTTTATTGTCGAACGGCAGCGTCGGAAAGGCTCGCCAGAAACCTTTGATCTTCGTCGGCTCCGTGCCATTGTAGGTCAATTCAGCGTTCCAACTCAAGGTGGCATTGCCCACGATATAGCGGAACAGCACTGTCCAGTCGCCGAGTCGGTACGTCACGTGAACGGCGGGCGGTTGTCGTTCGATGCCGACAAGTTCGAGTTTCGACTTGCCGAATATCCAGTGGTCGTCCTGCATGATGTCGAAGAACTGCACCGGCTGATTCGGGAGTGTGACCGTTTCGCCTTTGTGGACGATCTCCGTGAGGAGCCCGGTGTGGTCGTTAAACCTCACGGCAAATCGGGCGGGATCGCCGAATTCCAACGCTCCACCTTGTAACGCACCGCTCACGAAGCAGGAAAAAACGCATGCCAAGAAAATAATATTTTTCATACTCGATCATTTCGTAAAGTGATAAGGCACTATTCACACTTCCACTCCAGCACGCCACCAGAGAAATTTTCTTGCAACTGAATGTCCAAACGCAAGCCTGTTGTTTTGACCGCATCGAACTCGACCGTATCGTATCCGTCCTTCTTCGGAGTATCGACCGTTTTCAGCACCTTCCATTCGTTGCCACTCCAGTACGAGAGCGTCCAACTTTTTGGAATGCGGCACTGCCCTCTGCCGGTGTCGTCGAACCAATAGACCGACGACTTCGATACGCTTTTCGGTTTGCCGAAATCGAGTTCGAGCCACTCCGCCGTGCCGCGATGATTCCAAAATGTCATGCGCGGAATATCGTGATCGTTCGAGTGCTTCGGCTCCTGTCCGTCAATCACTGCCTTCGCCGAATCGCTGGCGTGGCAATGCGAGGCGGTCACTTCGAGTTCCACTTCGTCCGCCAGTTCTGCATCGGGGCGCAACATCGAGGGCTTCAACTCGGCGTATAGTTTATCACTCGTTGTCGGTGGTTGCTGCCTCGAAAGACCTTCCTGCCGCACCCAGACTGCCATTGGTCCCGGCTCGCGGTGGTCCCACGCATAATAGGGAATCGCGGTCAGTTCACGACCATCGGCGTTTTTGCATTTCAGCACGATTATTCCGCCAAGCAAATCGGATTTCCATTCTTCTTTGAACTGCGGTTCGCGTGCCAGTCTGATTTGCGAGATGGGAACCTCGTTGTCGATCTGCTCAAAGCAGTAAATGAGCGGTCCTCGCTGAATGGCAACACGACCGTGATTCGTCACGACGTTGGGATGGGAGATCATGCGTTTTGGTTCCATCTCGAAATCCGTTCCCAGTTGGGCGTTTGTTTGTATTGTAGGATTCCCTTCATTGACGCTCCAATGTGTCGACAAAGAACCGCCATACCCACTGAAATCCCGCCAGCCGGGTTGTCGTAAAACTACTTTGAACGTTCCCTTGTCCCCCTCCACCTTTGGTTTGTTTGAAATGTAGCACATAACTTTTCCGTCCCACGGATAATTCGTTTCTTGTTTAATGGTGACTTCGCCATCTTGCAATTGCAGTGTTGCTGTACCGGCAACATATTGATTGACATAAACAGTGTTCCCTTCCACGGCATACTGATACCCCGGCAACGAAGAAACAAACCGCACGACATTCGTCGGACAGCAGGCACAATCGAAGAAGGGTTGCCGATGGTGGTTGCCCGCGCTGTCGAGCGGATTGACGTAGAAAAAACTCTTGCCGTCCATGCCGATCCCCGCAAGCACGCCATTGTAGAGTGCCCGCTCGACGACATCGGCATACTGGGCATCGCCGTGCAAAAGATTCATGCGGTGCGCCCAGAAGGTGAGACCAATCGCTGCACACGTTTCGCAGTATGCCGAGCGGTTTGGAAGTTCGTAATCTTCGCCAAACGCTTCCCCCGCGTGCCGGGCACCGATGCCGCCGGTAATGTACATCTTCTTGTGGACGACACGATTCCAGAGTTTGCTGAGTGCTTCTTTCAATTCTTTATCTTCGGTCTTAGCGGCAATATCCGCCATGCCGCAGTACAAATACATCGCCCGAACGGCGTGCCCGACGACATCATCTTGCTCTCGCACTGGCTTGTGATCCTGAGAATATTCTCCTTGCAAGCGATCTGTCCGTTTCGAGGTATCGCCGCGAAGGTCGATGAACATTTTTGCAAGGTCGAAGTATTTTTGCTGTCCGGTGAGTTCGGATAAGCGGACGAGTGCGAGTTCGATTTCCTGATGTCCGGGCACTTCGCGTCGTTTGTTCTCCTCGTAACCAAAAGTGTCGGCGACGTGAGCGACTGCTTTCTCGGCAACGTCGAGGAGTGTCCTTTTGCCGGTCGCTTGCTTGTAGGCAACGGCGGCTTCGATCATGTGTCCGATGCAGTACAACTCATGCATCACGCGGGTATTCGTCCATTTTTTGTCCGGCTCGCGGAGTTGATAATAGGAGTTGATGTATCCATTCGGCTGCTGGGCGGCGGCAATCCAGGCGATGACCGTGTCGGCTCGTTTTTCCAATTCGGGATCGGGATGATCGGCAAGAGCGTATGCCGTTCCTTCGAGGAGTTTATAGACATCGGAATCGTTGAAGTAGATTCCTTCAAAGTTGCCCTCCATCAGTTTGGCGGCTTTAGCGAAGTTTGTGAATCGTCCGGTCTCTTCGCACCATTTGAAATTGTGCGGAATGGAGATTTCCCGATTCGTTTTCATCCGCGGCGACCAGAAAGTGTCGTTGAACTGAACAGCGGTGAACGGGACTGCCTGAAATCGGTTGGTTTGGTCCTGGGCAAATCCCAGAACCTGACAACAAACAAAAAGAGCGAGGGGGATGGAAAACTTTCTCATGGTGCAATCATGTTAAGGAACAGAATGCACCCCATTTTAGAGTTTGTTTGAAGAGGTGTCAACTTTCACAGGAGCATTTTCCCAGACCATCTTCGGTGTTCCCGATATTCCACGCATGCACCGTCATTTCCGCGAAGGCTGGAATCGAGCGTGGAACGTCCCTCGTCTGGCTTCCCGCCTACGCGGGAATGACGCTACTTTCAACTTATCGACGGACTGAACATTTTCCGACAAGGGGCTCCGGGTCTATTCCACAATATGCACATACAGCACATTCTGATGATTGCTGTCTGGAGCGGCACCACCGATATAAATGAGCCGGTCGCCATGTTCCAAATAACCCGCCTCTTTGCCCGCCTCCACGACCGCTTCCAACCCTGCGCGCTGCGTGTCCACCGGAACATTCGCCATCGGGAAGACTCCCCAGTAGAGGTTCATCCGTTGCAATGTTCGCATATTGGTACTCGCCGCCACGCAGAGCGTGAAACATCGTTGATTGGAAACCGCCAGTGCCGTTCTGCCGGAACGGGTCCCGACAAGAATCATCGGCGCATCCACCTCCTCGGCAACATCGACCGCTGCGTCGCAAACCGCATGCGTCACCGAAGAACTTTTCTGTCGCCTGTGCCTCGCCGCAGCCTGCTGGTCTTTGAGCAACTTTTCCGCTTCCATCGCGATTCGTTCCATCATCTGCACCGCTTGCACCGGATATTCACCGACCGCCGATTCACCACAGAGCATACACGCATCCGTCCCATCAAGTACCGCATTGGCAACGTCGGTCGCTTCAGCACGAGTCGGCAACGTTTGATGGTGCATACTTTCGAGCATCTGCGTTGCCACGATGACGGGCTTCGAGTATTTACGACACGTTTCGATGATCTTCTTTTGGACGACGGCAATCTGGGCAATGTCGAACTCAACACCGAGGTCGCCGCGCGCCACCATAATGCCGTCCGAGATTTGGACAATGTTGTCAATGTCGGCAACCGCTTCCGGCTTTTCGATCTTGGCAATGATATGCGGAATATCCCCCCATTGTCCCGTGTTTGCGTGAGCGGTCTCCACGAGAATTTCCCGCAGTTCGGCAATGTCCTCCACACTCCGCACAAAACTAAGCCCAAGAAAATCGACGCCCGCTCCCGTTGCCCACTTGGCATTTTCGATGTCGGCAGGCTGCAATGTTTTGATGCTCAACTTCGTGCCGGGCAAATTGACTCCCTGTCGGCTTCGCACCGGTCCGCCTTGCACCACGGTACACACGATACGGTCAGATTTTTTTTCGGCAACAGAAAGAGCAATCGTTCCATCGGCGAGCATAATACGGTCGCCCACCTTGACATCATCGATAAGCGGTTCGTAGGTCGTTGTAAAAGTGTTCGGTTCGGTGGTGGTTTTTCCACGGATGAAGGTCATTGGCGTACCGGGCGTGCATTGATAAACGCCGCCAGGAATTTCGCCGAGCCGCATCTTGGGACCGGCAAGGTCGACAAGCACGCCGACGGTCACGCCGAGTTCCTTGCTGACTTTTCGGATGCGGTCAAGTCGTTCTTGGGCTTGATCGGTGCCGCCGTGAGCCATATTGAGTCGGAAGACATCGACACCCGATCTGATGAGTTCTGCAAGGATTTCTTCGGGATCGCTGGCGGGACCCACGGTGGCAACGATCTTGGTATGTGTCGGACGATTGTGGGGAAAAACGAGTTTTGCGGATCGTGCAGACATGGGTTGGGAGGGTTGGATGTGATAACGGCTCGTCATTGTAAACGACCCAAAATGTTTTCGCAAGAGTGCAGCAAAAATGGTGACCTGCCGAGTGCGTCAAAGTCCAGTGGTGCATCCACACATCAAGGCTTTCGCCAGAAAATAATATATATACTTTCCCCCGCCACAATTTGGTCGTTTTTGCTCAAAAAGTTTCCACCGGAGCATAGACGGCAGCTTGCAGACGGCAGCAGATTCCGTTGGAAATGCTTCACCGCCCTGCGTCTGCTGCAAACTGCCGTCTGCTGTCTGCCGTCTCCATTCCGGTTTCAAAAAACGACCAATTGGTGACAGGGTACGGTATATATTGCCAATTTGTCGACGAACTGCCGACTTTGCAATTTTCGTGCTTCCCGTACTGGTTTTTTTCAGAAAAACGGAGTACAATGGGTCAAGTCAATCATGGAAATTGCGTTTTATGCCAACTACAAAACTTGTTTGTCCCGACGATGAACGGACCGTCTCTGTGAACCTCAAAAATCCGTTCATTGCGGGATTTCTCTCATGGCTTGTGCCGGGGCTGGGGCATTATTATCAGGGGCGGTATCCCAAAGCCTTTATCTTCTTCCTGTGCGTCATACCCATGTTCGTTGTCGGATGTGCTTTGGGGAGCAGTGCCGAAGTTGGTATTGCCCGAAATGTCTATTGGTCTTGGCGATGGTCGGCGGGTGATATGCGGCTTTGGTGGTTGGCACAGGCCCCGCTCAGTTTTGCTGCCGTGCCATCCGGGATACAGGCTTGGCATGTCAATTCCCAACAACCGGCACCGTTGCGGAAGTTCATGGCACCGCCAAGACTTTGGACCGGCGATAAAACGGGAGTGGCTCCGGTACTCGACGAGATTCGGCAAAAACTCCCCCTGTTTGAACTCGGTACTTACTTGACTGCTTTTGCCGGACTGATGAATCTTCTTGTTATCTTCGATGCAGTGGGGGGTCCCTTTGTCGAGCGGCGAGCAGAGAAGAAAGAGGGTGTGGAATGAGGCTTTCGTTGAAAAGTAAAATATCCACCTCATTTTCACCTTATTTCCATAAACAAAACAACCTAAATAGCCCAAAACGCCGAAGACACCAACCTAATTACCTTATTTGCCAATCGAACAGAAATACAATGGCGAAATTAGGTAATTAGGTTAAAATCCCTGATTATGCTGGATTTTGTGGCGGCTTTTTTTGGGGGACGGCAGATGCAGCGACGAGTAGGTTTTCTAACCAATTTTCGGCATAACGTTTTCCGTTCAATCGTTCCGCCGGACAGAAAAGTTCTGCTACTCACAATATAACTCACAAAAGACAAGAATGCGCCAGGTTTCATACAAACTGCCGGAATGGGGTGCAACGCAGTGATGGTTGGTTGGTGTTGCTCCATCATGATGCTCCATTCTGGCTTCTATTTTTCTGAAGGGGACATTTGAGACTGGGGAAATCGTAAAAGCCGGAATGGAGCGCAACGCAGTGATGGGGCTACGGGTTGGTGTTGTTCTGTCATGATGCTCCATTCCGGTCTCTTGATGACATCTCTTGGAAGAGCGTGACCCGAGTCGGGTCAGGCGGTAAGAGTGGTTCCGCAGCGGACTACTACCTGCCGCCTGCTCGGGTCTATTTTCGGGGTCTATTTGCGTTTGTCTTTATCCCGTTTGCGTTTGTCCTTTTCCCGCTTTTTCCGTGCGTCGGCTTTTTCTTTTGCCGTGAGACGTTTACCGGTGTTCCCCTTTGCTACTTTGATGTCGCCTGTCGGATTGTTTTGCATCATCTGCGTCATCTGCCGCATCATCGACATCCGCTCCTTCATATTGCCGGATGCCATTGCCTTCATCATTTCCGCCATCGGCGTGAACGACTTTATCAGGTCATTCACCTGCTGCGGCAACACACCCGCTCCGGCGGCGATCCGGCGACGACGGCTGTTGTCGATGATCTTTGGATTGCGTTTTTCCTCCGCCGTCATGGAGTCGATAATGCCGCCAGCCGTCCGCATCTGCTCGTCGGCATCGACATCCGAATCGTCCATCATTTGCTGAACATTTCCCATACCGGGAATGAAACTCAACAACTTGCTGAACGATCCCATCCGACTCGCTTGTCCCATCTGGGCACGGAAATCGTCCAGTGTAAACTCCCCTTTGCGGAGCCGTGCTTCCTGCTTTGCCAATGCTTCCTGGTCGAGTTTCTCCGACGCATGTTCGATCAGCGTCAGCATATCCCCCATTCCGAGAATCCGCCCTGCCATTCGGTCGGGATGAAACTCTTCGAGGGCTTCGACAAGTTCGCCGGTCCCGATGAACTTGATCGGCACGCCTGTGACGTGCTTGACCGAAAGTGCCGCTCCGCCACGGGTGTCGCCGTCGAGTTTCGTGAGGATCACGCCGTCGAGTTCCAGTGCATCGTTGAACGCTTTCGCACTGTTCACGGCATCTTGACCGGTCATCGCATCGACGACGAAATAGACCTGATCGGGCTGAACTTTGCGTTCGATCTGCTGGAGTTGCTGCATCAACTCTTGGTCGATGTGCAATCGTCCGGCGGTGTCGAGGATGAGTACCTCGACACCGAGCGAGATCGCTTTTTGGGCGGCATCCTGACAAACGCGCACGGGGTCTTTGCTCACGCGATCCGTGTGAACCGGCACGTTGATGGTTTGTCCCAGAATTTCGAGTTGATCAATCGCCGCAGGACGTTGAAGGTCCGCCGCCACGAACATCGGCTTCACATTCCGTTTGACGAGCAATTGTCCGAGTTTTCCGCACGTCGTCGTTTTTCCCGAACCTTGCAAACCGCAAAGCATGATAACGGTGAGCGGCTTTTTTAGATGCAGCGAATGATCGACGGGACCCATCAAGTTGATGAGTTCTTCGTGGACGATCTTGACGAGTTGTTCGGTCGGATCGAGCAGCCGCAGCACCGCTTCGCCCATTGCCCGTTCCGAAATCCGAGCGATAAAATCTTTGACGACGGGGAGACTCACGTCGGCTTCGAGCAGGGACTGCCGCACGAGTTCGAGACCTTCGCGCATGTTCGATTCGGTCAGTTTCCCCTTGCCTCGCAAGGACTTAATCGCCGACAAGAGACTGTTTTGAAGCGTTTCGAACATAGATTCTCCGTACCCTCAATAAAAAATAAATCGTGATATTTAGAGTGCCACAGTATAACATTCCGAAGTTCATTCCACAAGAGCGGGACTTTCCGGAGTCAGCGACCGGGTCCCCGAACTTTCCGAAGACCGCAAAGACGACCCGCTACAACTCCCCGCCATCCCGCTCGGACACAACCCCAATGACCGCAAAGGACCGAGGCAGTATTGATGGGGGCAATCTGTTCGCGTCGATGGTGCCATCGCAGAGTGCAAGATGTATGGTTCAGAAATGAGAGAAATACGCAGGGACAACGCCATCCACATGTTACACAGTGATCCACAAATCGAGATACGAACCCCAGATGAGTACAATGAGACGGTTTCGATCACTTCACCATGTTTCGCGACTCCTTGACGGCTTCCTGAATAAAGAGATCGTCGAGATCGCTCGTCACCCGGCGTGGTGGCGATAAATAACCATTCACCGGTCGTGCGACAACCATCTTGTTGCCCTCTGGAATGATAATGTCCGGGGTCACGCCGATCCCACTGTAAGCCCTGCCATTGGGAGAATAAAATTTTTCGACGGTCAGTTTGATCCCTGAACGAATGCCCGACGTTCCCGTCCGAACGGGGACGATTTGCTGAATCGTTCCTTTGCCGTAAGTTTGCTTGCCGATTAAGATTCCGCGTTTATGATCCCGAATGGCGCCCGCCACAATTTCTGAGGCACTGGCACTTTCTTCGTCAATTAACACGATCAGCGGGGTTTTGCGGGCATTGTCCCCTCTTGCCATATACGGAGCATCGGGGGCATGATCCCGACCCTGCGTTCGGACAATCGCCCCACGCTCGATGAACATACTGGCAACCTCGATCCCCGCTTGAAACAAGCCACCCGGATTCTGCCGCATATCGAGAACCAAGCACTTCATCCCGCTGCGGTCAAGATCGTTCAGTGCCTTCGTCAATTCCACACCTGTTTTCTCATGAAACCCTGTGAGTTTGACATATCCCAACGTATCGTTAATCATTCGAACATCTTCGACGCTCGGCACTTCGATTTGTCGGCGCGTAATCTGCACCTCACGCGGATGCTGTCCTAAATCTTCGGAGCGAATCGAGAGTGTGACCGTGGTTCCCGCCTCCCCTTGCAACAGATCAGCAGCATTATGGGTGTCTCGTCCATGGGTGGAAGTGCCATTGATTGCCAGGATTCTGTCCCGTTCCTTAAGCCCACTTTCTTCCGCCGGACTGCCTGGGATCACCCGGAGGATCAGCAGTGCCTCCCGATCCGCACGTAAATCCACACCCAAACCGACCAGATTGCCGGAAGTACTCGCAAGTTGGTCGTTGTATTGATTTGGGGTGAGATAGCTCGTGTTGGGGTCAAGCGAGTTCACCACTCCGCACGTAAACTCCATCAAGGCAACGACGGGATTGAGTCCGAGTTGCTTCTGTGCCATCTCGGCAATGTGAAGCAAACCGTTTTTCATGTCTTCGCGATCCCTGATTTTCCAGCCACCCACGGTCATCTGCACTGCCATCAGATAAGTGTTCACCTGCTCGTCCGAAACAGTCAGGTTGACTTTCGTCCGAAAGTTTTTGTCGGTCAGGGCAATATTGAAGTCCTGAACACCATGTCGGAACAGTTGTTCCCACTGCGGCACATCGGCATAATATTGCTGGATGCGGGTCGTCACCTCTTCAAAGAAGTTCAACGTTTCAACGACGGTAAGAGACCGAATGAGGTTCAGGTAACTGAGGTCAGTATACCGCCGTCCGACATCGCAATGGAATCGGGCAGTCCGATAATGTTCCATCAAAACGCTGTCGTTCCGGCGAATACGAAGCACGGATTCCCAATGGGCAAGGGCTTCCGCCCAACGACCCTCCGTTTCGAGGTTTTTCCCTTCCTGAATGATTTGATCGAGTTCTTCTTGCCCAATAGGCGGCACTACAGACGGCACAATGGGCGGTACTGCGGGCAATTTTTCCAATTGGGGCAACTGTAGGAGCTCTACCGGAGCGACAGTTCGGGGGGGATCAACCAGAGAACGACCCGAGGGGGTGAGCAACGGCAGAGGGCGTTCAAGGGATAAATTCTGTAACCGGAGGAGGCGGGGCGGTTCCTGGCAAAAGGCAGGAATTGCCGTACAACAGAAAATCAACGCCGCCCAGCAGAACAATAAGCAACGACTTCGCTGATTGCATGAAGGCGAGAACCATTTGGGGAGGGGAGCGGTACTCATCAAGGACAAAGTGGCACGGTTCGCCTGTCTGGGGGGGACGGAGACAGGACGAACCGTGTTTGTTGAGGAAAAACATTAGGTCCAAAGTCTGACATCCCTGCCCGAAAGGCAATATCATCGCCTATCGCTCCATCACAGTGGGACATTATACCCCACGAAACCGCAAAAGGGAAAAAAAGTCGAAGGAAATCAAACTTCTCCAGATGAGTACGTTCCGAATGTCCGTTTGTTTGGAATAATCCAGAAAAAAAAGAAAGAAATTCAAAAATCCTGAAAAAAAGATAGACCCAGAGCGGGTCCACAACGACGGAGAAATGGTGTCACCACGGAGAAATGCTCTGTGGCTCTCTCCGTGGTATACCTGGAGCGGGTCATTTGCCTCCAGCCGTTCGCACAGGGCAACCTCACCGGTCAGTAAGGGGACTTCTTTGTCTGTCGGCTTGCGGAAGATGAGCAACACCCGCGCCGCCATCTGTAACGCCTGCTTCGACGAATGC